>OODT01000087.1_pt1 | contig 139740 bp, 158 predicted proteins | sample 1671841 | NCBI WGS metagenome assembly OODT01 (sample SAMN06348198, study PRJEB24527) | human gut metagenome | biome: human gut; feature: ankylosing spondylitis patient; material: feces | host: Homo sapiens | place: China | collected 2015-10 | reverse complement strand
GATGCTGGGAACACATAAATCAAAGAAATCTTCAAAAGATCGCAGCTTAAAGAAAGTGAACAGATTTGTATAGTGATGAACAAAAAAAGAGGTGCATCGTGCATTACGACACACCTCCTTCGTATTTGTTTTTATTTTTAGCGGGCGGCAAACATAAAATTGCTCATTGTAGCCTGGCGTGCTGCCAGCATGCCTTGAGCATCCAGCGTTACATTCATCTTTTCGCCATTTGGCAAGAACAAATCAGCAGTGCCATCATTGTTCATTTTTACTAATTCAGCGCTTTCACCGTTTGCAACGACATTCCATGTGTTGGCTTCTTTGTTGTAGATCAGGTCCATTGAAGCAGTTTCGCCCTCTTTAGTAATGGAATATCCATTCTCAAGAGTTTTCACCATGTAGTTGCCGTTTTCTCCTTTTACTTTCTTTACGTCACCTACATTAGCCATCGGATTGGAGCCACTCCAGAATTCGATTGAGTTGATAACTAAAGCATCAGCCAGGTAAGCTACACCATAAACCGGAACAATGTTGAAAGCAAGGAATACGAGTTCGTTTACAAACTTGTTTCCAACTGATTGATTCCAGGAAGACAGGCGGTTGAATAAACCAAATGATCCTACACAAGAACTGAATAATAAGCTACCACTAAGTACTACTGCGACTAAAGTCAGTTTTCCTCTTTTCATGTTAAAATGTTTTTGATTAATAAAAAATATTGATAATTTCTCTCTTATGTGTATGCAAATATAATATTTTTTAATTAATCGGGGCTGTTATTTCTAATTTTTGTATACTCTTGACTTCCGCCGTGACAATTCGTTTCCTATGATATGGTCTATTGAAAATTTACCGGGACCGGCAATATACATCAATATAAATACAACTAAATAGATGAAAGCTAGCTCTTTAACCGCAAATACGTCATTAGCATGAACAACAAAGAAGGCTACTATCATTGTGAAAATCATCGGGATCATTGCCAAGCGATACAGGAATCCGATGATAAATGCCATCGAACATACGAGTTCGCCAAAAATTGCTAATCCGAGAGATAGGGGACTTCCTATTCCAAGCGGATCAGGAAATACTGCTGACATCTCCTGGAAGTTACTCCATTTCTGGATACCGTGGTTCATTAATAATATACCGAAGATGATCCGGACAGCCAATAGCAACAAAGATACTTTCGTTGTATTCGATTTTGTGGGAAATAAAAAACTATAAATCATAAGTTGTTCTATTTTTAAGTTTATATCTATTTATATAAACATAAAAAATATTGAATTTGTTCTCTATTGATAGCAAAATTTGTTTGGACCTTATTCCTTATTTAAAACATAATGGTCTGCAAGTTCTCCGGTTATTTCTTGTTTATCCATTGTTAGTTTGCGTAAATGATTTTCTTCTACTTTATAATAAGAAAGTTCTCCGCCTTCTTCATTAAGAGTCAATAGGTTGTCTTTTAAAGTATATGTACCTTTTTCGTCAAATGAGCTGTCTCTATCGATATATACGGAATGGAGGCTGAATGTTTTGTCCGGATTTAATGTCAGGGTTGTTTCAATACCCGGACAATCGGCAGCGGGGAAAACTCCTTTATAAGTTCCTTCGTAATCAAGTGAATTTTCCGCATTATGGATATCGGTTACTTCGATTGAAGTACTGTCTGCACCGGCACTCTTGTTTGTTTTCGCGCTATTGTTGCATGCTGCCAAAAGAGCACATGAACATACTAAAATGAAAATTTTCTTCATAATTATTGTTTCTATTAGTTAGTCTAATTGAGTATATTGGACGTAAAGGTATAAATTTAAAATGGAATCTTTATAGTAAAAAGAAACGAACAACTTTATTTATGAATAAATAAACTTTGTATCTTTGCGGAAAATTCTAAAGATATGGCACAACATACTTATGACAATGAAGCTGTTCAGGAATTATTGAACTGGGCAAAAAAGATGATTGAGACAAAGAATTATCCAACAGAAAGATATCAGGTCAATAAATGTACTACCATTATTGATGGTAAATCGTATTTGGAATCTTTGATTGCAATGATTTCCAGAAACTGGGAGAATCCGACTTTTCATCCCACTATTGAGCAATTATGGGAGTTTAGGGAAAAGTGGGAAAATAAAGAAGCGTAGCAAATTGCGATTCAATGTTGAATGATAAATCATTTATGAATATAGAAATGCACTCTAATCATGTCAGATAAGAGTGCATTTCTATTTTATTAGTTTGATATTTATCAGCTTCCTAAAAAGGCAGCCATCTTTTCTTCTTTTTCAGGGATGTTTTTTCTTCTTCTCCGTTTTGGCTATAGATATCTGCAAACGTCTTTTTCTCTTTAATCATTTCGTAAATGACTCCCCAGTCTGGTAAACCACCCAGATTTCGATCGTCAATGAACATGTCGGCTTTCAACTTTCGAGAGAATCCCTGATGGCCTTTCTGCTCTTCAGGATAATCCTTATTAACGGCATAAAATTCTAAACCTCTGGCTTTACACCATTCGACAGCTTCGTCCAGAAGTGCTCCTTCACGCACACTCCACAGTATTAAACGATGCTTTTCTTGTTGCAATAACTTCAATGTGTCAACAGCGAATGGAATCTCTTCACCAATGCGTGGATAACGATGTTCTACAATCGTTCCGTCAAAATCAACAGCTATAATCATAGTTTTTAATTACCTAATTTGGAACAAAGATACGGACAGTAAGCCAAAAAAACGTATCTTTGTCTCAAATTAACATTTTAATAAAAATATAAATACATGAACAATTCCCCTCAGCGTGCTGCTAAAGGCTTTACGAGAGCATTTTGGGTCAGCAACACAGTCGAACTGTTTGAGCGTATGGCATATTATGCCGTTTTTATCGTTCTCACTATTTATCTATCTTCCATTTTAGGTTTTAATGATTTCGAAGCAAGTATGATTTCCGGGCTTTTTTCCGGTGGATTGTATCTGCTTCCTATTTTTTCCGGTGCTTATGCTGACAAGATCGGTTTCCGGAAATCAATGATTATAGCATTTTCCTTATTATCCATCGGATATTTAGGGTTGGGTGTACTGCCCACTTTACTGGAAGCTGCCGGTTTGGTTAGTTATGGTGCCACTACTCAATTTAATGGTTTGCCTGATAGCTATACCCGGTGGATCATCGTGCCGGTTTTGTTTGTACTTATGGTGGGAGGTTCTTTCATTAAGTCCATTATCTCCGCTTCTGTGGCTAAAGAAACAACGGAAGCAACCCGTGCCCGTGGTTATTCCATATTTTATATGATGGTAAATGTGGGTGCTTTCACCGGTAAAACGATTATCGATCCTTTGCGTAATGTCATTGGTGAACAAGCGTATATCTATATTAATTATTTCTCCGGTGCGATGACAATAGTTGCTTTACTTGCTGTTATTCTTCTTTATAAATCGACGCATACGGCAGGTGAAGGAAAAAGTCTCCATGAGATTGGACAGGGATTTATGCGAATCATCACAAACTGGCGTTTATTGATTCTTATTTTGATTGTTACAGGTTTCTGGATGGTGCAACAGCAGCTTTATGCCACTATGCCTAAATATGTGATTCGTATGGCTGGAGAGACGGCAAAACCGGGTTGGATTGCCAACGTGAATCCGTTTGTGGTGGTTTGCTGCGTTAGTTTTATCACTCGTTTGATGTCCAAACGCAGTGCGATTACTTCGATGAATGTGGGAATGTTTTTGATTCCTATTTCGGCATTACTGATGGCATGTGGAAATTTGTTGGGTAATGATCTTATTACAGGTATGAGCAATATTACTCTGATGATGATTGCGGGTATAGTTGTGCAGGCGCTTGCCGAATGTTTCATTTCACCGCGTTATCTGGAATATTTCTCTTTACAGGCTCCTAAAGGAGAAGAAGGAATGTATTTAGGATTCAGTCATTTGCATTCATTCCTTTCTTCCATTTTCGGTTTTGGTCTGGCGGGAATTCTGCTCACTAAATATTGTCCGGATCCGGCTTTGTTCGAGACGCGGGAAGCATGGGAGGCAGCTAGTGGAAATGCCCATTATATATGGTATTACTTTGCTGCTATAGGCCTGATTGCCGCTGTAGCGCTACTATTATTTGCAAAAATCACCGAATCCATCGACAAAAAGAAGGAGGCTTCTCGGTAATTCTCTGCTTTTTTATGTATATTTGCCGTCACTTTGCTGTAAAAGTTGACGGCATTTTGCATTTTAATAAAGAGGATAAAACATGAAAGTAAAATTTATAAGCCTGGCGAGTGGCAGTAGCGGGAACTGTTATTATCTGGGCACTGAAACCTATGGGATACTGATAGATGCCGGAATCGGCATACGTACTATCAAAAAATCACTGAAAGATTATAATATCTTGATGGATAGTATTCGTGCGGTATTTATAACGCACGATCATGCTGACCATATTAAAGCAGTGGGTAATCTGGGAGAAAAAATGAATATTCCTGTTTATACAACCGCACGTATTCATGCTGGAATTAATCGTAGCTATTGTATGACGGAGAAACTTAGCTCGTCAGTTCGTTATCTGGAAAAGCAAGAGCCTATGACGCTGGAAGATTTTCACATCGAATCTTTTGAAGTGCCACACGATGGAACGGACAATGTGGGGTATTGCATTGAAATTGATGGCAAAGTCTTTTCTTTCTTAACCGACCTTGGAGAGATTACTCCTACAGCTGCTCATTATATCAGTAAAGCCCATTATCTGATACTTGAAGCCAACTACGATGAGGAAATGCTCAAAATGGGGCCTTATCCTCAATATCTGAAAGAACGGATTGCAAGTAAAACCGGACACATGAGTAACTCTGATACTGCAGAGTTTCTGGCGGAAAATATTACTGAACATTTGCGATATATCTGGTTATGCCATTTAAGTAAAGACAATAATCACCCGGAGCTGGCTTATAAAACGGTGGAATGGAAATTAAAGAACAAAGGTGTTATTGTAGGCAAAAATGTGCAACTACTTGCTTTAAAGCGAAATACGCCTTCCGAGCTTTATGTGTTCGAATAAAGACGAAAAAAAGATAGTAAAAAAGCTGCATGATTGTTTGGTCAAATAAAATAAAAGACCTACTTTTGCAACCGCAAACGAGGAATTAAGCACTCTTAGCTCAGTTGGTAGAGCAACTGACTCTTAATCAGTGGGTCCAGGGTTCGAATCCCTGAGGGTGTACAAATTCGACGTTGCAATAAAAATAAAATGTTGCACTCTTAGCTCAGCTGGTAGAGCAATTGACTCTTAATCAATGGGTCCAGGGTTCGAGTCCCTGAGGGTGTACTTAAAGAGGTAACTATGGTTATCTCTTTTTTGTTGTATATCAATTAGTTATGTGGAACTCAAGTAGATACGTTATTTTTTACCTTGCTAGAATGTATATTATTTCATAATTATTCATGCATGAAACGGTATAAATGTTCTACTAATTGTCTACCTTTGTGTTCTACCGGAATCTACCAAGTGTTCTACCGGCTGTTCTACCAATTTTTTAAGTATGAAGTATCCAACATGGCGTGTAGTGTTTGACCGTAAAAAGTCAGCTACAAAGGAAAAAGAGGCACTTGTACAAATTGAAGTGCTGTTCGAAAGAAAGAAGAAGTATCTATCAACTGGAGTACGAGTGACAAGTGAACAGTGGACAGATAAAACTAAGGTACGTAACAGGACAGATTCAATCGAGCTAAACGAGAGAATTGATAATATGATTCGTGATATTAACGAGTTCTGTAATTCACTACAGCGAAAACATGAAGAGTTTAGCTTCGAAAAGTTGGATGTGCACTTAAATACAGCCAATGGAGATGATTCTTTCCTTTCATTCATGGAAATGCGCATTAAACAAAGAAATGTTAGCGAATCAACAAAAAAACGTGCTATGTGCGTTTTACGTTTATTGCGTGAATTTGATGTCATTCACTCTTTTTCGGACGTTGATACGAAAGCGATTAAAATGTGGGACGATTTTGCAAAGAAAAAATGTAATAAAGTGTCTGCCGTATATAACTACCATAAGCATTTAAAAACATATATTCGTGAAGCGGTAGCTCTTGATCTCATAAAGAAGAATCCATATGATTCAATCAGACTTGATAAAGGGGAAACAGATGATCGGCGTTATCTGAGTCCAAATGAGCTAAAAGCTATTGAAGAATGTGTGATAGAAGAACCTACTGTTGAAAGGGCGAGAGATGTATTTGTATTCTCTTGTTATACAGGAATTGCTCCGGTAGACCTAAAAAGATTTGATTTCACCGAGATTGAAGAGATAAATGGTAAGTTTCGGATTCGTGACTATAGACAGAAAACGGGAACGATTTATAATATTACATTGCTATCAAAGGCGATGGAGATATTGAGGAAGTATAATTTTGTACTGCCAATCACGTGTGATCAGAAATACAACATCTATCTAAAGTCTGTTGGGGCATTAGCTAAAATAAAGAAGCCGATTACTGGATATGTAGCCCGTCACACGTTCGCCACAACTATTACATTAGCAAATGGTGTTCCTATTGAGATTGTTAGTAAAATGTTGGGGCATAAAAATATTCAAACGACGCAAATTTACGCAAAGGTGCTTGCAAAGAATGTGGATGATGCTTTTGATGAGTTAGAGGAAAAATTGAAATAGAAATATTACATGAAGAAGGCAGTTTATTGGCTGCCTTTTTCTTTTTCCTCTTCTGCTGCTAGTTCCTTAAATCTATCCTCAAAAGAACTTCGTGCATTTTCGGAGGTATCTATGTTAACGCTTGAAAGGGCGGGTACGACAAACTTGCTTATATCAATTAGAAGTTTCAACCTTATTTCCGGTTTATCAATAGAATTAATGTCTTCTTGCATCTTATCAATGTTGTCCTCCAGTAGTTTGGTGTAGGCCATTCTTATCTTTTGGGTGGACTTATTAATGGAGCCCTTAGGGCGACCATTTGGATTTCCTGTTTTTCCTTTGGGCTGTGGCATCTCTCTCTTAATGTAAACAACAATCGTTTGCATTCGACTGCATTAGGTTAATACTTAGAATTATCACGCAAAGTAAATCAGATACTTTCGTGTAATCATTCTAAATATTAATCATAAATATGTATATATGTTAGGAGCAATTATTGGAGGAGCAATGAAAATAGGTGGTGCTGTGGCTGGCGGTATCATGGGAGCTAAGTCTGCACGTAAACAGGCACGTATGATTGCGGACGAAAAAAGTAAGAACCAGGCTTGGTTTGACAGAAGGTATAACGAAGATAGTACTCAGCGTGCAGAGGCACAAGCTGCCATAACGAAGATGCGTGAGGCGATGAAGGATCGTACTGCCGCTGCTGCTGGAACTGCTGCTGTAATGGGAGGGACGGAAGAGAGTTTGGCTGTTGAGAAAGAGGCGCAGAATAAAGCCATGGCCGATACTTTAAGTAATATAGCGATTAATGGTGAAGCAAGGAAAGATGCTATTGAAGCGCAGTACCAAGCTCGTGATGCGCAGTTGTTTGGTATGCAGTTGGGAAATGAACAGCAAAAGTCTAATAATATAGCTGGAGCCATTGGTGGAATGTCTTCTGCTGGTGCTGGGATAATGAGTTCTATTTTGCCTGATAATAAGTGATATGGGATCAATACAATCTATGATACTAGGTGAAACCGAAAAGTTGAAACCTGCCGTTGCTCCTCCTGTAATAAAGGAGGAATCAAAGCCAGAAGTTAAACCGGCATACGTTCCAAATGATTCGAGGTTGGATGAATTTTCATCTAAAGGAAATAATTTGAGTGGTGGAGAAGGTGCATCCCAGCAAGTGCAGAAACAGCAGTCTCCTAGACAGTATAATAGTATGGGAGATGTGGTTGATGCATATTGGAGAGATAAAATGCCTACCGAGGAAGAGTTGAAGAAGGAACGGAAGCGAGAAAGAGCAAGGAGTATTATTTCTGCTATCGCTGACGGTGTGTCTGCTGTATCTAACCTCTATTTTACCGGAAAAGGGGCGAAGAATGTTGAGCAGACTTCCATGAGTGAGGCAAACTCTAAGCGTTATCAGGAGATACTTGACAGACGTAGAAAGAGGCAAGATAAGTGGGATGATGCCAGACTAGCTGCTTATGATAGAGACCGTGGATTTAATTATCAAAAAGATCGTGATGATACAAACTGGAAACGAACAGGTGAATGGCATGATGATCAAGTAAAGAGGGAGGATGAACGCTATAAGGATAATAAGAGTAGGACGGAAAGAATTGATGCGGAAAATAATGAGCGTTGGAATAAAGAACACGGGCTTAGAATAAGGAACCAAGAATCTCAAGAGAAAGCGCAAAAAGACGCTTCCGCTCGTGGATGGGCTTCTGTGAATGCTCAGAACGCACGAATAAAGGCGCAAGAGGAGAAACAGAAGGCCTATATTAAATATCAGTTTGAAAAGGCGAATGGATCTCCTGAACCTAAGCGAATAAACAGCACTCGTAGCATTTATGTAGGTAAACATACATGGGAGCAGAATGCGGGACAGATTGCCAGTGAAATCATAAAGGATATTGAAGTGAGTGATCCGGCATTAGCTAAACAGCTAGTCAGACAATTGAATGGGTACGGAAGCAAGAAAGGGGCTGATGCAAAGCAAACAGCGGCTATTGTTGATAAATATATCATGAGTTCTCCTCGTGCTCAACAATTGGCTATAGAGCTAGAGAAGGACTATAAAAAGCGGTATGAATTGGCTACTGCCGGATCATTGCCGCAGAGCGACACTGATGATTTAGGATTTGTTCCTTTGTCGTCAGGAAAGGGGAGTGATGATGTGGATTCGTTGTTTGATTAAAAGAATAGGAGTATGCCAAAGTATACAGTTATTATAAATGGTGAGGAGAGAACGATTGACAAGGATAAGTTTGACGGGAATATAGAGGCTATTTCCGCAAAATATCCGGATGCGAAGATAAAAGCGATAAACGGGGATGAAGAAGGGATGCTTCCTGTTTCGAATTATTTGAAGGCGATAGAGAAAGGGTATAGAATGGTTGAGTCGAAGACTGATATTCCTGTTTCTCGTTTCGTGCAAGGTAAAGGGAAGGATACTACAATATTTGGTGTTCCTTATAGTATTTATGCTCAAATGAAGCCTGAAAGTCAATCTTACTATTACCAAAAGGCCTTGAATGAGGAGAGAGAACAAGAAAGGAAGCAAATGGCTGAACAGGCTTCATCTATCAAAGGAAAAGCTGATGAACAACATGTTTCTGCGATGGGAGATAAGGTGCAAGCGGATTATGATGCTGTGATGAATAATCCTTTTCTTACTATAAATGATCCAATGATGGGTGTTGAGATGAAAACACCAGAACAGACCAAATCACAAAAGAAAGTGGAACTGACCAGAGCGGCTTCGGAGCGTGCAGATGATGCGTTTAATATGATCGAAGAAGCAGGAAAAAAAGGTAATACTTCATTTGTGTCAGGATTTGGGCGTGGCTTTTGGGAAAAAGTATCAAAAGCTAGTACTTGGGATTTCGGAGGAAGAGATATGCAGGCCAATCTAGCTATAGCATCAGCCGCAAAAAAATATGAATCTGGGCAACCGTTGAGTAATGAAGAAGAGAACCTTCTTGATGCTGTGGCATTGGAAGCAGCGGCTAACGGAGAGTTTTCTGGAGATTTGGGACGTGGTTATAAAGCGGGAATGACAACTGCTGAATCTCTGCCTTTCATGGCTGAATTCATGATAAATCCTGCAACGGGAACAGGAGAGGCGATTAGTAAGGCTGCTGCAAAGAAGATCATCTCCAATTTTGGTAAAGAAGCAGCAAAAAGTACGATTGGAAAGATAGCTCGTAACTCAGTACGTGTAGCAGGAGATATTGCTGGTGCAGGGATAATGTCTGGTACTACTGGTGCGATGAGAACTTCTGCTGATGCTGTTGATAGGATGATTGGAGATGTGTCCCCCATCATTGACAGTGATGGATATTATCGTTTCGGTGGTACTGAAGGGGGTGAAGGCTTGGGAAAATCGTTAGTAAAAGCTTATGGAGCCAGTACGATTGAAAACTTCTCTGAAATGTTTGGTAATTACCTTGCTCCGATAGGTGGTGTACTTGGGACTAGTGCAAGGAAGGGTATGAGTAAAATCGGTTTAGGGAAGGTCAATAAGGTTGTTGGTGATATAAAATCGAGTGATATAGCAAGAGTTCTTGATGATTTCCAGTCTAAAACGCAGTGGAACGGAACAATTGGGGAGTATTTGGAAGAACAGGCAGGGATGGCTATGAATGCATTAACTGTTGGAGATAATAATCTATCGGATTTTATTGATGTGGATACTCAGATAGATACCTTTCTTGGTGTATCTTCACTTGGCGGATTATTTTCGGGAATTAAGACATTTGGATATGCGAAAAATAAATATTCAGCTAAACAGAAGTTGAATGAAGCAGATCGTTCAGCGGCTAATAATAGTGAGATTGATGAGCTGGATTGGAATGATTTGAAAGAACGGATTAATCAGGCTGATGATTCTGAATTGGTATCAATTCTTTCTGAAACATTTAGAAATGATGATATAAGGGATGATAGCAAGCAGGCCATTTTGTTATACGCTGGAAGATTGAAAGCTTATCATGGTGCAAGTCTGGCGGACTTGAAGAGAAAGACGGAAGGGGATACTCCTGATGAGATCGTTCAATCTCAGATGAACTTCGATGAGGGATATAAGCTTGCTGAAGCTGGCCGGTCAGAAAAGAGGAGCGCATTAAGGAATATGAATGAATTGGGGCGAAAGCTAGATGATGAATTCATTTATGCATCGGATGAGGATAGATATAATCTTGTCAGACAGCGTGCAGATGCAGGAGAAGATGTATCGAATGAGCTTGCTTATATAAATTCTCAATCAAAATTAGATGGAATGATTCTGGGTATTCGTGATGCGATAGATGGGAAAGTTGCAAAATCAAATCAATATATCACGAACCTTACCCATCAAGACGGGAATGTCTATGATGTGACCCTTACAGTAGATGAGAAGAAACATGTGTTTCCTATTAGCGGGAAGATCGTTTTTGATGAAAATGGGATAGTGGACAGGAAACAATCTGACAGTCGCTTTATTGTTCGTGATAATACGGGTAAAGTTGAGATGCGTTCTGTTGAGGATTTGTATAAATTGGAATCGTCTAACAATGCTGATGAATTGAAAGATATTACTGCACAAAGTATACGTGAACAAGAATCAGCAAGGCACGCTGAAGAGATAGAAACTCCCAGCGAGGAAGAGAAAGCGGAGGAAGTTGCATCTATTCAGCCTGGTGATGTTATTTCTCTTGATATGCAAGGTACTAAAGCTACTGCCACTGTACAATCAAAAAGTGATGGATCTACTATCTTGCAATTTGATGATCCTATTGAACATGAAGGCAAAAAGGTTCAGGCGATTGAATTGCCTGATGAGCAATTGCAAACTATGATTATCCCAGAGGAAGAAAAAGATAGCAATGTGATAGATTCTGTTAGTGAAAATGGGGTTTCACAGCTGACGGAAGAAAACAGATTGATAGATATGCCAATGGGAGCGGAAGAGATAATAAATCAGGAGGAAGAAAGTGCAGATGAGGTGGGAAGTAAATCCCCTCTACAAGACGATTCCGCTTCTACTATTTCCATTCCAATAGATGATAAGGGTAACTTATTATATCATAAGGCTCCAGTAGAAATGACTATTGCTGATTTGAATGACGGGAATCTAACAGCGGATGAGGTAGATGCGTTTGTTTCTGCTAATAGGGATGAAACTACAAAACTTTTGAAAAAAGTATCAGAAAAAGCTCCTAAAATAGGCACTAATAAGGCTAGGTATTTGGAAGAGAAGAAGAGGTGGGCTGATACTGTTGCTGATATAAATTCTCAGGTTGCATATTGGAATGAGGTTGAAGCACAACTGCAAGCTACTCGGGAACAACCAGGTGATACAACAGCTAATGAAATTAAGGCTATGGGTGAACCTTTGAATGGGGCTGAATTGGCAGCAATGATGTTGGGAGCTGGAAGATTGCCTTTACTTTATAATGATTATAAACGTGAGACAGGTTTCAGTAATTCGGATGCTCGTGGAATGTTTGGTATGTTCTCGACAAAGGATAATGGAGGCATGACGGTGGAACAGGCAGGTGAACAGTTGATGCTTGCCGATATGGAGGCTGGAACAAATTTCTTTGATCAGAACGATCCTAATGCCGGTCGTAATGCTATTCTTGATGTATTGTCATCAGCTCGTACCCGTGGTGGATTGATTAATTATATAAAGAATAACAGAGAAGCAATGGCTGAACGAGAACGGCAGGCAGAAGCTGAGGCTGACGAGTTAGCTAAAGAGCAATGGTTTCAGGATAATTACCATATGACATTTGAGGAATATCAACTCTGGGAGCAGGGCGAATTATTCACAGAATCAAATATGATTTCCGATGAGGAATACCAAAAATTTATGTCTATTTTTGCAGATAGAATACTAAATGAACAGGAAAATGACAGAAGAACATCGCAAGAAAGTGGAAGTAGCATTGCTGAAAGTGAAAGCAATGAGCAAGGAGGAATATCTGGAGTACGCGAATCAAGCAGCACAGTTCTGCAAGGAGAAGAATCTGTTTCAGCCGGGACAACTGGAAGAGTTGAAGAAGAATCCGGCCAGATTGATGCAAACGGTAGTGTTGAATATGACGCTTTACAAAGTGGTACATCCAGAGGAGAGTTAGTTTCGTCTTCCCGAAATCAGGAAAACGTTCCAGAAAGTATTCTTCCTCGCATTGAAGGAGAGTCTTTATTAGATTACGCTGGTCGTGTTAATGATGCTCATGTATTGCATGAAGAAGAGCAGAAAGTAAACCTCAATCCTACAGATGCTCAGAAAGAAACTGGAAATTATAAGAAGGGGCATATAAAAGTTGATGGATTCGATATAACCATTGAGAATCCGAAAGGAAGCGAGCGCAGCGGCGTAGATGCTAATGGTAAATCTTGGAGTATTACCATGAATAATACATATGGTTATATTAGAGGAACTGAAGGAGTAGATGGTGATCATATTGACTTATTCCTCGGAAACTCTGGTAATGGTGTGTATGTTGTGGACCAAGTCAATGAAGACGGTTCTTTCGATGAGCATAAAGTCATGTACGGATTTGGCTCTATTGATGAGGCGAAAGAAGCATACCTATCTAATTACTCTCCGGGATGGAAAGGACTAGGCAATATTACTAGTGTATCCAAAGAAACATTTAAGAAATGGATTGAGTCTTCTCGTCGTAAGACGAAGCCTTTCTCTGAATATAAAATATCCCAAAATAAAAAAACATGGCAGATGACAGCTAAAGAGTATGCTTATTCTGTTGGTTCTCCTAAAATGGAAATTGAAATAGATTCTGGCGTATCTTTTCATCAGCTCTCTAAAATGAGTGAGAAAGCTAAAGAATCACGAGCGAAACAACGAATTGAAAAACGGAATATCGCAAATAATAAATACCGACTAGCCGTAGAAGAGTGGGAAAATAAGATATGGGATGCATATCTCAATGGGGAGTTTTCTGCGAATGATGTTTATGATACTGAAGCTTTTTATGTTCTGTCGGAAAGGATAAATGATCTTGGGGTAGATATGGATTCGCCATTTAAGATTTCAAAAAGAAACCCGCAGGAAAGGGAAACGTATTTAAAAGGGATTGATAGCATTCTCTCGGAGAAGAAACAGGCTGATTCAGAGGAGCAAAGTATTATAGAACGAGCCAAGGATAACGGGACTTATATGAAGGCTCCGAACGGAAAACCTACAAGGCTTGATGAAAGACAATGGGTTCAGGTAAGGACTACGGCCTTCAAAAGATGGTTTGGTGATTGGGAGCAAAGTCCGGAGAATGCTTCTAAAGTTTTGGACGAGAATGGAGAACCTTTAGTGGTTTATCATGGTACATCTGGTGGTGGGTTTACAATATTCAATACTTATGGTTCTAATTTTGGCTTATTCGGACAAGGTTCTTACTTTACTGATAGCCGTGAAGTAGCGGAATCTTATACGGAAAAAGGGAAGGGAGACAAGAGACAGGTGTATGGTGTCTTCCTTAATATACGTCGTCCATTGGATATGAATAGCCACGATATTGCCAAGGGCTGGAAAGAAGCGTTGCCTGATGATATTAATGTGGAGATAGGTGAAGACTCTACGAATGAAAGTGTATATAAGAGTGTACTGGAATCTTTTGAGTACAATGAATATCCTAAAAGTGAGGCACAAGAAATATTGTATGATCTACCTGTAGCTCTGGGTTATGATGGTGTAACTCATATAGGTGGTGGTCGGTATAATAAAACGAGTGATATCAGACATCAGGTTTGGATTGCTATGGAACCGACACAAATAAAGTCGGCAACTGATAATAAGGGAGAGTTCTCTGGTGATAATGGTGATATACGTTTTCGTGAAGTGTATCATGGTAGCCCACATGATTTTGACCAATTTGATCATTCTTTTATAAATACCGGTGAAGGAGTACAAGCATTCGGATGGGGTACTTATGTAACAGAAGTAAATGGCATAGCAAAGGGGTATGCCGAGAAATTGGCCTCAAGATCGCAGACTAAACGTATAAATGAGCTGGCACGCAGTGTTGCAACCAAGAAAGATTTTATAAAAGCACGTAAACAAGATATAAAAAGAAATGAGGATTATGATAAATATGCCCGGGCTATTAAAAAGAACTTAAAAGGATTGTACACTGAATTGAAGAATGCGAAGAAAGAGGAGAATGAGAAAGATGTGCAATTTTACCAGAGTCTTGTTGAGTTGGTCGAACAGCAATTGGATCGTGATTACTATAACAATTTGATTGATAGTTTCTGGAATGACATCAATAATAGCCAGAAGGAAATTGATGAAATGGAGAAAGATATTGCGGATCTTAATCGGGAGATTAAAGAATTAAAAGGGAAACGTCATCTTTATACAGTGGAGATACCTGATTGTGACGGAATCAACTATTTGAATTGGAATAAGCCATTAACTGACATCCAAAAAAATATGATAGCCGATCAGGCTGAAAAAGATGGATATGGAGATTATCAAATATCTTATCGTGATGAGAATGGCAATCTTGTACTCAATACTTCAAGTGATGTTACCGGTGAGGCTCTTTATAAAGAGTTAAGTAAGGAGTTTTTGCTTGGATCAGATAAGGCTGCGAGTGAATTCTTGAATCGAGCAGGCTTTGTTGGTATAGAATATCCTGCCGAAGCAATGAGTGGAGGACGTGAAGATAATGCGAAGAACTACGTTATTTTCAATGAAAAAGATTTAGCGGTTGAGGAGCATGTTCGTTTTCGGGATAAAGGAAATGGTGCCATTAAAACTTATCATGGAAGTGGAGCCGAATTTGATAAATTTGATTTGGCACATTCTGGCGAGGGTAAAGGTGAAAGTATGATTGGCAAAGGGGTATACACAACCAAAGACAAACAGATAGCTACCAATTATTCAGATGTGGTCGGCAATAGGGAAATAGGTGGCAGGAAGCATCTTTATGAGGTGGAGATTCCTACCGACAATGGCAAGAACTATCTGGATTATGATAAGGTTTATGATATGGAGGAGATGTCTGAAATAGCGGGACGTTTGCACAATGTTGGTGTGAATGTGGACTTTGGCAGATATTTCAACGGTGGGAAAGCCAATGGGAAAAGTTTATATATGGTCATGGACTGGAGCATGCCGGATGGTATGAATGTGAACCAAGCTTTAAGCGATGCCGGTTATGTGGGATACAAATATAGTACTAGACATGATTTGGGAGGAAAGGAGAAACTTTTCCCGAAAAAAAGTTATGTGGTATTTGATGAGGGTAATACTACTATATCTAGTCATGAGCAGATTGAATCTGAGATTGAAAAATTATCTGATGTACTTCATGTGCCTGTTAAGATGGTCAGCAGCCTAGATGAGCTATCGGACGGAATGGCTCGCAGAGCTATTGAAAATGGAAGGAATGTGAAGGGGTGGTTTGATACCAAAACCGGTGAGGTAGTGGTCTATCTACCTAATGTAACCGGTGAAGAAGATGCTAAGGCTACATTTCTCCATGAGATTGTGGGCCATAAAGGATTACGTGCTTTATTAGGAGAAAAGTCATTTGATGACGAGATGGTCCGGTTATATGGGCTGCTTCCGGCTGAAGAACGGAAAATAGTGACGAGTGCAGCAGTACATGATTATGGAGGAAACGTGGCCATAGCAATGGACGAATATCTGGCTGAACAAGCAGAGAAAGATGAAACTCCTTCTTGGTGGAATAAGGTAGTGTCTGCCATACGTGACTTATTACGAAAAAAAGGAATTAATGTAACTCTTTCTAAGGGTGACGTTAAGTATTTGTTGTGGAGGAGTAGAAAGAAGTTGGAGAGTGCTAATCCGTTTGATGTGGCTAAAGATATAACTATGAGGTATAGATTGAGCCTAGGCGAGTTTAACGATTCATCTTTTCAACAGAAGTATGAGCAGATGAAAGATGAAATGGAACGATTAAATCTACTGAATTCTCATAATGTGTATTTGGCGAATGATAAGGATGAGTTGTGCTTTCAGATGTCTACAGATGGTGCTAGTGCCCGGTCTATAGATTATATTCGATCTATATTTGATAAAGCGGAAGAGGAACAAAAGAATTTTTTTGGTTTCTTTGATTATGAAACGGGTAAGATATATCTTTGTGCTAATCAAATAAAACATATTGAGCAATTACGAGCTAAGTGGGGCCATGAAATTTGCCATCAAATAACATCTAAGATTCCCGACAGTAGTTTGGCTGATCTATATGATATTATTGGTGCGGATGAAGTTGATGGTTTAATAGGCGATGCCTATTATTCCTTATCAAAAGAAAGAAAGGTAGATGAGTATATTTCCACGATAGTAGAAGAAATAATCTCTGATCAGGAATCTTTTGACGAAATAATGAATGGTGAAAATATTGATACGGTACTAGAAAATTGGGAACTCCCTTATGCTATAGTGCCATATATCGCAAATAGTTTTAAAAGTATATTTTATGGAAAGAAAGAAGATAAAGAAGTACTCGGAATTGAGCGAGGAGGAAAAGAAAGAGAGAATGAACTACGGTTGTCTGGCGATGTCCGAACTCAGGGAGAAGAAGGAGCCGAAGGAAGAGGAAGTCAAGAAGGTAAAATCCGGTTCCGACTTGGAGAAACCAACAAAGGAGAGGATCGCTTACGAAGAAAAGTTGAAGAACAATCCAACGGTTCAGGAGTAGAAGACTTCTCTTCTCAAGAGAGAGAAGAGATAGCTCAAAGAATGTATGAGGATTCTTTGGATAGGGTAAAGAATAAGATGTACCGATGGCAAGAGGCCTATCAAGATAGTATGCTTGGACTGAAAAAACTTCAGGAGGCTATTGTCAAGGAATCAGGAGAGGTTCTAAAATATTTCGAAGATGCTTATATGGCAGAGAATCAGATGAGCAGTAAGAGTGCGTTTGAAACGGAAGTGTACAAAGATAAGTTTCTTATTCCCATGCTAGATGCAATAAAAGCGATAACGGATAAGGGTGTGAATAGGGACGATGTCAATGCTTATGTAATGGCGAAACATGGACTTGAAAGAAATATTATCTTTGCGCAACGAGATGCTGAACAGGCGGCTAACAATAAGTTTGATGAACAAATCTCTGAGATAAATAAATCTCTTGATAAAGGTGATATCAGCCATGATGAGTGGGAGGAAAAGTTAGATAACTTGAATCTCCAAAAGAAGGACTTCTATGAGGCGGAGTATGAAAATAATCGTTTGAAGGATTATTCCGGACTTACACAATTGACAAATCAGGAGGAAGACTATGAAGAGGCTGCAAAGGAGATTGTGGATCAATTCGAGGAGGATCATGGAGAATTGTGTGATCAACTTTGGGAGAAGATTAATCTGGCAACGAAGTATACTTTGAAGAAGTCATACGAAAGCGGATTAATGACACGAAGTACTTATGATAAGGTAAGGAATATGTTTGAGTATTACGTCCCGTTGCGTGGGTGGAATGATGATATTGCAAGCGATGTGTATGAGTATATATTATCTGAACGTTCTATTTTTCAGGCTCCCGTGAAAGCAGCACTTGGTCGAAAATCTCAGGCTGATGATCCGTTTGCCAATATTGGGAACATGGCTGAAAGTGGAATACTGCAAGGGAATAGGAATTTGATGAAGCAAAAATTCCTTAATATGGTTCTGAATCGTCCTACTTCTTTAACTACAGTGAAGACGATGTGGTATGAAAATACCGGTTCCAGCGAAAATCCTAAATGGGTACAGTCTATTCCAGACATTCCTGTTGACGCAACGACGGATGAAATAGGAAAAGCTATTGAAGATCATGAAGCGAGAATGATTGAATTGAAAAAAAGCGGGATGGCTACAAAATCTACTAATAGTATAAAACTGGACTATCGTGCTTCTACACGCGAGAAGAATGAACATACGGTAGTTGTGAAAAGCGGGGGAAAAGAGTATGTGATATACATAAACGGCAATCCGAGAGCCGCACAAGCTATTAATGGATTGACAAATCCTGATGCTTTGGATAACAAATTTATGAAAGGTATTCAGTGGCTAAATAGACAGATGGCTGCAAACTTCACAACACGCAATCCTGCTTTTATTTTGAGTAATATGAGCCGGGATATTATTTTTTCGACTTCTGCTATTTGGATAAAAGAGAATTGGAAATATGCGAAACGTTTTGATAAGAATATAGTAAGGAATACTAAAGCTATTGTCGGACTGATGGCACGATATAAATCCGATAAGCTGGATATGAGTAATTCCAGAGATAGATACTTCCTGGAATTTCTAGAAAATGGCGGAGAAACCGGATATACTGCTTTACATAATGTAGAAGAGTATAAGAAGATGATGGACCGACATGTAAAGAAGTCGAATGGAGCGGTGGGGAGTGTGTCCTATGGTATACACGCTATTGTTGACGCTATTAGTTTTATGAATCGCTGCGCTGAAAATGTGAGCCGCTTTACAACATATCAGACAAGTCGTGAGATGGGAAGAGGCATAAGTGAGTCTGTACGGGATGCTAAGGAAGTTACTGTTAATTTCAATAAGAAAGGTGCGGGAGGATTGGGGGCCGGCACTTTTAAAAGCTTATTCTTATTTTTTAATGCAGCCGTTCAGTCTTTGAACAACTTCAAAGGACTCCACGATAAAAGCAAATCTAAGTTTTATACATCTATTGGAGGATTTGCGACTGCGGGAGTATTAGTTCCGATGATTAATAATGCCATCATAGAAATGCTGATAGGTGATGGGGATGATGATATGACTGATGAGGAAAGAATGGAGTGGAGAAAAAAGATGGATGCCTATGATAATCTGCCTGAATGGGTGAGAAGAAATAATTTCTGCATTTGGATAGGCGGAGAGAGATTTATTACGATTCCGTTACCGATTGAGTTGAGAGCGTTTTATGGAATGGGGGAAATGTGGTATCAGGCGGGTAAAGGTAATATGAATGGTATTGATGGGAAAGTTAATACGAAAAAAGTATCTGTCGATATGGTAAATCAACTTACGGAATTATTGCCTATTAATCCTCTTGGCGGTAATGGAGATGCATTAAGCGTTATTGTTCCTGATGCGGGGAAACCATTGTATCAGGCGTTTACGAATAGAGATTTTTTGGGGAAGCCAATATATAAAAAGAGTGATTATAATGAGGTGATGCCAGCATGGACAAAGGCATATACTGGAACTGCCAAATGGATGGTAAATAGTGCGGAATTTATCAATGAAGTGTCCGGAGGTGATAAATATATGCAGGGAGCGATTGATATGAATCCGGCTGTTATTGAATATATTTTTGAAGGATATTTTGGGGGTATGGGAAAAACGGCTAATCAGTTGTATAAAACTATATCTATGATATGGGAAGAAGATGAACGAATGTGGCGTAATGTTCCCGTTGCAAACAGATTTATATCCGGGAGTGATAACAAGATTGATTTCAGAAAGATGAATGAAACCTATTATCAATACATGGATGAATTTCAAGTGATTGAGCAACGCTTACGAGGATATGAGAATGAGGCGAATATGGGGATTGATAAATATGCGGAAAAATACGATTTTCTCAATGAATCGAAGGAGAATGAGCGATATCAGGTTATGAAAGAATATAAATCTATAATTGATGACATATACAAATCCATTAAAGAATCGGATCCGGATGAGAAGAAGGAAATGGAAATGGAGGTTAACCTGCTGAAGATGGAGATGATAGATGAACTTAGTAAGATAAAATAGAAGGAAAAGGGATATCGATTATTCGGTATCCCTCATGATTAATAGATAGAATGTATCCATACAGAGTTATACTTTCCTTTGCTTAAAAATATGAATTCATGGCGAAAAGAAAGTTAATACCAAAGTCTAGGATTACAGAGAGTGTGGAACTGGACAGTGTGAAAAGAGAAAGCAGTAGGGATTTAGGGAATAATTTTGATATTCTTCTCCAGGCGCAGCATTGCTGGGATGGCTTACGGAGTTACCGAGAAGAGCGTGCCAGAAATAAGCGATATACTTATGGCGATCAGTGGAGTGATCTGATAGAGGATGGAAACGGGAAACTGATTACAGAGGAGAAGTATATCATGGAGCAGGGAAGTATTCCTCTAAAAAATAACCTGATTAGAAGATTAGTTCGTACAGTGATGGGGGTGTACAGAGGACAGAGTAAGGAGCCTACATGTACGGCCAATGATAGAGATGAACAAAAACTCGGAGAGACAATGAGCATTGCGCTCCAATGTAATTGGAAAGCAAACCGTATGCAGGAAGTGAATGGGAGAATATTCGAGGAGTTTCTTATAGGTGGTGGAGCATTTGAAAAAGAAACGTATGATTGGAGAAATGATAAAATGGACTGTTGGAGTGATATGGTAAGTCCAAATCATATTTTCTTTGATGGAGCAATGAGGGATGTAAGGCATTGGGATGTGTCTCTTATAGGGGAAATTCATGATCTTACTTTTGAGCGGCTCTGCGTTTCTTTCGCTAAATCTCCAGAAGATTATAAGAAGTTTCGGGAAATTTATAATTTGGCTGCTGATAGACGGTATCTGTCTGAATATGCGGATAGACTGGCTAAGAGTAAACTTGAAAATATAGATTTTCTGGCTCCATACGATACTAATTTATGTAGGGTAATAGAAATATGGAGAAAGGAGCAAAAACCTAGATATAGATGTCACGATTATCTTAACGGTGATTATTACAAGGATGAGGTGGAAAATCTTCCTAATATAGAAGCCGAAAATCAGGCAAGAATAGAGGAAGGGTTGGCTGCTGGAATGGAGATGGATGATATACCATTGATTGAAACGGAATGGTTCATGGACGATTATTGGTACTATCGTTTTTTAACTCCTTTCGGTCAATGTCTGATGGAAGGGGAAACTCCATACAGGCATAGAAGTCACCCATATACAATTAAACTTTATCCTTTCATTGATGGGGAGATTCATAGCTTCGTGAGTGACGTGATTGATCAACAGAGGTATGTAAATAGGTTGATTACATTAAATGATTTTGTTATCCGAGCCAGTGCTAAGGGAGCCTTGCTGATTCCAGAGGAATGTATACCGGAAAATATGACTTCGGAGGATTTTGCGGATGAGTGGGCAAGGTTTAATGGAGTGATAGTGTATACTTCCGGGAAAACGGATAAGGTACCAACTCAGGTGGCGAACAAGAGTACAAATATTGGTATTTCGGAGATGTTGCAACTACAGATGAATTTAATGGAGGATGTAACCGGAGTAACGGGGGCATTGCAAGGAAAGCCGGGATATTCAGGCATGAGTGCTTCTCTTTATAATCAACAGCAGCAGAATGCATCTTCTTCACTCTTGGATTTACTTGAGTCTTTTTCTAGTTTTATTATTGAATCGAGCATTAAGAAAGTGAAGAATATTCAGCAGTTTTACGATAGTAAGCGAGTGTTGAATATTGTGGGACAAAGTGCTAATGGAGTTTCAGAATATGATCCGGAGAAGATTAATGATGTGGAGTTTGATCTTTCTATTGTAGAGAGTTCAAATACTCCAGCTTACAGGATGGTGGCTAATGATTTCTTAATGGAAATTTGGAAAACCGGACAAATCAGTGTGGAACAATTGCTGGAAAATGGCAATTTCCCGTTTGCGGATCGTTTGCTGCAGAGTATTAAGAGTCAACGTGAAGAATTGGAAAATGGTAATATTCCTCCGGGTATTTCTCCGGAAGTTCAGCAGCAGGTGGCACAAGGAGCCAATCTTCAAGCTGTGCAACAGTTACAAACTGCGATGAGATGAAATGATGGGTAGCCCAAAAGCTACCCATTATTGATTATCTGATTGCCATTTTGTATTGGATGGTCAGTATTTTTAGTCTTATCTGTAAGCGAGTAAAGAATGGAAGGCGAGGTGCGTTTTTCTTCCGAATTCTGGATGCTCTCATATATCGATGAAACATGAGACGTTTGGCTTCTTGAATTTCAGGGGTGATGGCTTCCATTTCCACATTTCTAGAAGAATATGGTGTGAAATAGAAACTTTCTCGGATCAAATCACTAACCTTTGCGGAGTATGACATTTGGCCATCATGTTTTAACTTTCTAAAAGATGGTCGATGCATGATTATTAACCTGTCTTTTTCGTCGGGCATAACGAAATATCGTTTCCCGTTCTGATTGTGGGCTTTGATGGCCATGTGGATAGCGAATTTTAATTTTAGCTCATCTACGTTGTAGTGGATGTAATTTACTAATTGCTTGAACATAATTGATGGATTTATAAGGTTGCCGCTGAAATGACTTTTCTTTTAGCAACCTTGGGTTTATTTTCTATTATTTTAGGTAGCGGCATGTTGTTGGAGATGTGTAGGGCAATAGCTCGTGTCATAAGTTTGTCGTCATGTTTCCCATCAATGGCTCCGAATGCACCATTCTTTTTCTTTTCGTAACACAGATATTCGTCTATGGTTTCTTTATCTCTCTCTATGTAAAGTTGTTCTTCGATATATTTTACTAAGTTGTCTATTATCAGAGGTTTAGTTAAGCGATTGGTTTGGAATCCCCACATCGTTGGACGCCCTTCTTTGATTGATTGCTCGGACGCTTCTCGTTTATACATATTGGGATATACTTCTCCAATTTGATTGAGAATGTATTCAGTGTGATCTCCATCGGTATCTTGATCCTTTTCGTAGGTGTTGCTTTCCACTACAAGCAGGGCACGATTATAAAACTCGGCAATTTGTGCCATTTTCCATGCTAACAGATCGTGCCGGATGTGTCCACTCCATTCTGCTACTATAACCGGTTTGTCACCGTACATGAGCCAGAAACGGTCTAGGACTGTAATTATGGAAAAGTCTGCTTTGTCTGATCGACCACCGACGTCGACTACTACGAGATATCGATTACTGACGATGATTTCTTTGTCCGGAAGCTCCCACACTTTGAACAGTCCCTGGCTGTCATGCACGAATCGTGTAGAGGACAGAGATTTTTTTCCTTCGGTGGCTTCTCCTCTTACTTCTCCTTTAAAACGAGGGTCCCTGCAGTATTTGCGTAATTCTTCTACCGCATATTGATCGAATACTTTTTTCCCGGAGTGTTTGAACGCTTCGATATCATCGGATGGAAATTCGGCTGCCATGTCTGAATGTGAGTTATAGGACTTACGTTTACTGACATACCAGTTGATGGCTTCGAGTGTGGCTCCCATCTTCCATAGTTTCCAAAGATAGCGTCCGCTTTCGGAGCGAGATGTTTCTTCTGTGTTTTCTCTATTGTCTATGAGGAAGTTGATGAAATTTTCTTTCTCATAATCTGATTTGAATGGTTTGGAATACATATCAATTTCAAACCATGAAACAAATACAGGGGTTCGGTCTGACTTCTTGTCTTTGGCAGCAAGCCATTCGGTGTGAAAGAAGTTGCCTGTTCCATTGGCTGTCGATTCAATGATGTCTATAGTAAGTGGCTCAAGAAGTATGGAGGAAGATACTGAACGTATGATGTCTTCCGGAGTCTTTCCATCGGTGGCTTTCCATAGTCCAACTTCAGACATGTGGGCTAAAGATATATCTCCACCACGGATTGAATCTGGACGTTCAGCTGTTCCAATGCATATTACTGAATCTCTTGCGACTTCTCCCTTTTGGGAGATGATGGTATCATTATGAGAGCCTTCATAAGGAGTTAATTCCAGTTTTCGGGAAGGATCTAAATCCAGTAATTCAGGTGGGTATTCTTTCAACATCTTAGAATACATGGCTCGTATCTTACGGGAGGTACCGGTATCTTGAGCTACGATGGCGGAGTAAAATCCTTCTTTGTGCACTAATTGAATCCAAGCCATATATATTTGCACTAAAGTGGACCCTCCCCATTGACGTGCTTTAAGTAGAATTACACGTATAGGAAGATCGGCAAGTCTCATTCTTTCGAGCACTAACAGGAGTTTCCGTTGTGGGCGATTGAGCTTGAATGGTATATTCTTTCCACCAAACTTATTTTTTATTTTGACGTATGAGTATGCCCAAAAGGGAAAGTCGTGTTTTATCCTTAACAGAACGAACTGCTTTATTAAGTTTTCCCGTTCCTGTTCAATCTCATCATCCGGAACATTTATAGATTTTAAAAATGATAATATAGAGCCACTCTTGGATAATTCAGTGACTAATTTTTTGTTAGCCATTGATATGGGGATATATTGTACCGGGAGAATATAATCAGACAATCGAAGAGGGACTCGTTCTAATGGTGAGCCTTCTCCAGTGAGCGGATTAAATGTGTCGTTTATCAGGTCCACCCTTCTCTTATTCTCTTTTATAATTTCAAAGGCAGTCATTTTTAAAATGATTTATGTTCTTGTAAATGGCCGACACAGTTAGTCCCAAGATGAAACATACGAGATGTATGGCACCTGCTATATGAGGGATAATGAAACCTGCAATCAATATAATGGTTACATAAATAATATTTTTTTTAGTGGGAGCTGATGTGAGGCTTATCCCTATTATGGAAAATATCATTCCTGATATTCCAACTGTTGGTATGGAAGAGGATACGATGAAAGATGCTAATACTGACATAAGATATATTGGAAGGAGGATTTTAGGAGATGTTTTTTTCTTTAAACAAAACCATAGTGCATAGATATTGGATAGCAGATGTATCAAACTTCCATGTATAAATGGATATGTGAAGTGTGTCCACCATGGTGAGGCTGACGAAACTCCATATATGCAGGATGGGATTCCTACGAAATAGATTATCGCAAGAATCGCAATAATTGTGATCTTTGTTGGCACCATTTTGACTTTATCTGACTGATTATTACTTTCGCTGACCCGGGTGTCATGTAGAAGCAAGGGGCTTCTTGGGCTACTACTATTTCTACTAATCTAAATATCCGCATATCTGGATTCTCTATGCGTAGTTTCATTACACGGCTATATATTTCTTCAAACATTCTCTTTTTATTATTTCCCATATAATCTATGTTGTTTCCTTTCATCATATAGGATATTACTTTAGAGGCTTGCTCTTCGGAGACCCAAAAGCGTTTTGACTTACTTTCGACAATTCGCTGGTAGACAACTTCCATGCTTTCTTCTTCCGGAGAGGACATTACGCATTCACGAAATACTCGTAGAAGATCAGAGTTTCGTTCATCTCTATATTCAAAAAAACGTCCTTTCTTTCCTCTTTTTCCCATAAGTGAAATAAAATAGAATGATTACTACGCTGATTGATACAAAGTTAATTAGAAATGACGCATACTCGTTAATATGTAGAAAAACATATATAAACATGGATTGTACATTTGCTTAAAATAATAATGACGTAAAATAAGATATGTATGGAAGATGAAGAAAAACAGGATGTTAAGAGCAAAAAACAACAGTTAATCGAACGGATGCAAGCTAAGAAGCCGGATTTGAACTACGACGACGAGGAGGCTTTATACGGTTCTATTTACGACGATTACGCCGATTACGACGTGAAATTGAAGGGGTACAAAGAGAATGAAGAAAAGTTGGTGTCAGCTTTTAATAAGGACCCGAGAGTGGCTAGTATGTTCTTGGCTATGACTAAAGGAGAAAATCCACTATTATATTTGATTGACAACTTTGGTCAAGAGGAGATAAGAGCTGCATTGGATGATCCGGAAATGAAAGAAAAGATCGTAGAACGGCAAAATGCTTATTTGGAGAGACAGGCAAAAAACAGTAAGTTGGAGGAAGAGGCAAAGGTGAATATCACAGTTTCATTGGATGCTCTGGAAGAAGCTAAAAATGACTTGGGATGTAGCGATGAAGATGCGGATAAAGCATTTGAATTGTTTGCGCAGATACAGGAAGACGCTATTGTGGACAAAGTGACAAAGGACACCTGGATTATGCTTTTGAAAGGCCTGAATCATGATATAGATATTGAAAATGCTGCTCATGAGGCTGAAATAAAAGGAAGAAACGCCAAAATAGACAAGGATAAGAAGAAAAAGACTATTCCAGATGGCATTCCTCCGCAATTGGGAGGACAGGGGGCTTTGGAAAACAAGGCTGGCAAGAAAATGGTGATTGAGGGGGCGTTAGCTAAATATTCGGATGATGATTCGGATGATATATGGGCGAGAGGAAAAAAAGTATAATTACTAATTTAATAGAAATAACAAGATGAAAAAAAGTTTTTTATTTAAAATGACAGGGGCTTTGCTCCTTATGCTCGTAGCTTTTTTGACAGGGGCTTCGGGTTGTGTATTATTTGCAGAGGGTGCGGTAGATTTGCCGGATGCGGGAAAGACGATTCCTGGAGCTGCTACTATTACAGCAGGTCAGGAGGCGGTGGATGAACTTTACACCCAGGAGATAGATAAAAGAATTACGAAAATCAGACCGATGGCTACTCCGATTGACCAAATCACACGCCATGCTAAAGCGATGAGTACGAAGAGTATGGAGGTGAAGTATTATACTGTGGGTACTCGTCCTATTAAGGGAAAGCTTACGGCTGCATTCACCGCCCAGACGACAGGAAATACGGCTGAATTGACAGTGAGCGATCCTGACATGTTTAGTGAATCAGATACTATTCGTGTGATTGGCGTAATGGGGTATAAAGAAGATGGGGTTACGGTGGATACGAAAGAATTGGTTCTTTGTGTATCAGGTGCTGCCGCTTCCGGCAATCCTTTGGTTTATGCGGTGAATGGGAAAAAAGATGGTAATGGTAACCCTATTTGGATTCCGGCTATTCCCATTAATACGGTTATCGTGCGTATGGGAAAGGCTTGTGCGGAATTGGATGCTCAGACTAGTTCATTCAGCAATATCCCAACCCCGGAAGTGCAGTATTGCCAGAACTTCATGACACAGGTGGAACAGTCTACTCTTGACAAATTGCAAAGTAAAGAGGTGGAATGGAACTTTAGTGATCTGGAAGAGGATTCTATTTTCGATATGAGAATGGGTATGGAGAATACGTTCTTGTTCGGTGTAAAAGGAAAAGCGAAACATCCTGTGAAAAAGCAGAATGTATGGTTTACTGGAGGTATCTGGTGGATGGCCGGAAAAGATATTATTGTGGGAGATTGGAATGACACTACTGGAGAGGCTGAAATTACAGATAATGAATTGGTGGATATTACCAAAGACTTATTTACGGGCGTTGGTGTAGGAAATAAGCGTAAGATCCTGTTTGCGGGTAGTGACATGCTTGCTGCATTCTCTAAGATTAAGTCAGATAAGTTCCGATTGAAAGAGAGTGTTGAAAACTGGAGCTTGAAATTTAAAAGTTTTGATACGGATTTCGGTGAGGTTTTAGTTATCCATCATGAATTGTTTGACCAAAACGGTATGAGTGACTGCGGGCTGGTTCTTGATCCTCAGTTCTTGACTAAAAGAACCTTTGTAAGTTGGAGTCGAAATATTCTGGATTTGAAATCTGCAGGGGTAAGAAATACGGATGCGATTGTATTGCAGGAAATTAGCTGTGTTTATCTGCGATATGCCAAGGCGCATGCTCGATTAAAATTGGCTAAAGCTGCGTAATTATAAATTATTATATAATGGGGAGCGGAATTATCCCGCTCCTTTTTAATACATATAAATATGATAAAAGTATATAGATGTGTGTCTGAAATTTCTTTTAACCTAAAAATTGACGGGAATAAAAGAAGAATCAATTTTGAACCGATGACCGGTGGAAGAAGTCAGTTTCGAACAAATGAATGTAAGGTACAGGAAGGGATTGAGAAACTGGATCAATTTGGAAATATCATTCATGTGGTTGAAGTTATTGAAGAAGATGGAGATGATACGGCAAAAGACGAAGTCAAGTCAGGTTCACAAGAGGATATTACTAAAGAAAATATCGATAAGGGGGGCGAAAACCTTCTTGATAGCAAAGAAGGAAAGGGAATACTGAATGAAGGTGGGGCTGATGCCGAAAAAGATATTCAGAAAGACATAACCTCTTTTGCCGAAGCCAAAGAATATCTTATCACTAAAGGATGTGAGAAGACTATACGGAGCAAAGATAATATATTAAATTATGCAAAAGAACTTGGTGTCGAATTTCCTAATCTGAAATAAAATGAATTACAGCGTTCAAGATGTGATTAGAGATGTACGTAAGACGTTGGATGAAAATGAGGTTAATACCTTTTTTATTGATGATGTTTATACTATTTCTATGGACGCTATTATCGAACAGAAAATACTGGATGCGGTAAGAAGTGTAACAGAAGCTGCTCCTTCGAGATTATTGGATGGTGGCGTGGACTTTGCTTCTATGATTAATTGGGAGAGTGGGGCAAAAGGAAAAGGAATGGGCTATACTTTTCTCCCCGATGATTATATGCGATTAATTATTTTTCAAATGAGCGACTGGAGAAGGCCTGTTATAACTCCAATTGAAGATACTGATCCATTATATTTTTTACAAAAATCAAAGTTTGCAGGAATTAGAGGAGGTATAGATAAACCAGTTTGTGCAATAACGACTTATCCTACGGGTAAAGTAATGGAATTTTATTCATGTGTTGGAGGTGAATCTGTCACTGTAAAAGTGGCGAAATATCTGCCTTATCCCTTTATAAAGGATGATTCTATAGATATTTGCGCCAATATATATACCCCTATTATTTATTATACTGCCGGCCTTGTATGTATGACATATAAGGAAAAGGATCAGGGAGAGTTATTGTTTTCAATCGCTAAAGACTTCTTGAAATGAAAGATATGCATAATCTCGGGATATTTGATTCCTTAGTAAAAGTATGGGATTCATACCCTTATGGAGGATGTCCAGGAGACTATGTTGTGATAGGAGGTGAAGTTGTATATTGGAACGATGAGCGTAGGGTTTGGGGAGATTTTGGAAGTGATATTTCGTCAGACAAGAATCAAATTGTTGAAGGGAATTTGACAATTGAAAAGAATCTGACTATCGGGGGGGATACCAAGGGAAATACTGCTGATTTTAAGAAAATTGTAGCAGAGACTCTCAATATAAAGAATCCTCCTTATGCTTTGAAAGTGCATAATCATGATGATGTTTATGCACTTTCAAAGCATAAACACCAGTTGGAAGATATTATTGAAAGTGGTGAGGGGGTAGTTGTCCCTGGTAAAATAGAAAATGCAAAATATGCAGACGTAGCATACGATTTAGATAAAAACAGCCCGGGAAACAGACGTTTTATAAGCAGACTCAACGATGACACAGCTTCCGGTCATTTAACGCTGGAGAAAGGTGCTACATCTAAAGGGTTATTTGAAGCTAATAATGGCTTGGTCGTTCGCAAAACGGAAGTTGTAGAGCCTATGCTGATGTCTTTATTATCAGAAGAGTTCGAAGAAGGTATTGTAGAAGAGAACGAAGATGTATTCATCGAAGAACTGTCTATCCGAGCACCCGGTAGTGCCAGTACATTAGGAGAGCTTGACAATGTAGATGATGACGCTGACAGTGCTGTATTAGGTTCTTTATTTGTAAAAGGCGAGAATTGGGAAGCCGTTCCACCTGTACTTAGTTCTCTGACGGATTTTGATAATATGCTCATGCCTGTTTATCATCAGGTATTAGGTAAATGGGTATTTATATCGGTGTCGTCAATCACTGGCGGAGTTACTCCCCCAGTGAATTTAGAAATGGTACTAGATACAGGTCTATTAGATGTAAATAAATTAGTGTGATTATGAATAAGTTAACGAAAGAATTTCAATCGGGCGAAGTGCTGAAAGCACAAGACTTGAACACAATAAAGGACAAAGTAAACGAACTTGTAGAGGATGCTAATTCTGGAAGTGGTGCAACGATAGACATTGATTCTTCACTTAGTACTACTTCTACCAATCCGGTACAAAATAAGGTCATAACCGAAGAACTAAATAAAAAGGTAAATAGCGAAGCAGGAAAAGGACTGTCGACTAACGATTTTGATAATGAATATAAGTTGAAAGTCGATAATATGTCCGGCGGCGGAGTCGCATCTACTACCGAGAAAGGTTTTTTTGTTTGCGATTCAAACGGTAATATAGCCTTCAGATATGACTCTAACGGGTTTGATGCAGCTGAATTGAGCACTCACTTTAAGTCATTATTGCAGATAAATATTGGCTCTAAGTGGAAAGGAAAAACAATCAATGTATTGGGTGACAGTAATACCCAGTTTGGGAAGTATACCACTCCATTAGCAAAATTGCTCCAATGCACACTGAACAATTACGGTGTAACAGGTACGCGAATCGCATCTGCGGCTGAATCAAACACGGACTGTTTTTGTGTCCGCTATCCAAGTATGGATAATGTTTGCGATGCTGTTTTGGTCATGGGTGGTACAAACGATTGGAATCAGGCATGGTCTGAACCTTTTGGCACGTTTTCCGACAGGACACGTTATACTTTTTGCGGTGCTCTTCATTTTCTGTATTCTGGACTTATAGAGAAATATCCCAGTAAACCTATTATAATCTGTACTATTCCGCATAATAAAAATGAAGCGTATTCACACATGACGCCTTCGCAATACATTAGTGACAACGGGGAAGGCATAACCTTGAATCATAATGGCAAGACACTGGATAATTATTCCGATATGATAATACGTGTTGCTCGCTGGTATGGCCTTCCGGTGATTGATGTGCGTCATGCGTTCGCCTCCGGTGTTCTCGCACAGTATTTTTCAGACGATGTTCATTTTAATGAGGTTGGAGGAAGTATGATTGCAAGATATATCGCTGTTGAAATGGAACATATTTACGATAAATTTTATAAGGAGATACAATAATGGGAAGAGCAATACAAGTAACAGACCTGTCATTTACAACAAATCTGGGTAAGATAACGATTATATCCGGTGGTGATATTCCGGAAGTGATTGAAATATCTGGCATAAACATTGTTGGTAAGGCGTCAACTATACAGGACTATTTGCAATTGTCCGTATCATATACTCCTTCTAATACCACTCAAAAAGGTGTGACTTGGAAGAGTAGTGATGATACAATTGCCACTGTCAATTCATCCGGCTATATAACAGTGAAGAAGAGTGGAACGGTAACAATTACTGCTACATCGATGTATAATAGTTCGTTAGTTGATAGCTTTACCGCCAACTGTTCTGTCAGTCAGACACAAATACCCGTAACCTCACTATCCGTAACTGGAAGTACCAGTGGGAAAATAGGCGAGACAATTCAGTTGACTGCCACTGTGCAACCTGCTAATGCAACAAATAAGAGTGTGACTTGGCAGAGTAGTAATGAAGCTATTGCGACGGTTGACAGTTCAGGCCTTGTTACTTTGAAAGCGGAAGGAAATGTAACTATTACAGCAACATCTGTATCTGAAACATCGATCTCAAATACAATATCAATAGCAGTTACGGCTTCATCTTCTGCAACTGGTAGTGCGGTTGAAGTATATAACGCTTATCTGACTGCTTCCGGACGACCTTCCACTTCGCAGTTGTTGAATATGCTCAATGAATTAAAGGATAACGGTATTCTTGATAAAATGGATGAATTGTATTATTTGGCAGGGAGTTCCTATCAACAAGTAAAATTTAATATTGTAAACACAGCACAAACACTTGTAATACCATCTTCTAATAGCGCAAACTTTACAATTAACGCAGATGGAATAAAGAGTACAGATTCGACAAGAAACTATTTTCTGACAATGAATACGGTTTTACCTATTTCAGATTCATTCATCGCACAATGTGGCAAGGATTATGAACTAGGTAGATGGACATGTGGATATAAAACTTCTGTGTGGGAAGTAGCTATACAGCCTAACTTAGATAGCGGTAATATTCTAAGGCTTATCTCTTCAAATCAACTGTCTGCAACCCCAGACAATACGGTTGAATCAGGTGCTACCGTTTTATCGTTGTCAGGTGACAAAAAATGGTACTATGACAATTCAAAAGGTTCGTTTGAAGGAACGTATGATCCTAAAACAGCGGAGGTTATTAATGGCCCAGGTATCTTGTTTATGAATAATGGCTCTGAATTTACATCAAATCCGGGTATCTCTGTAAAATTCGCCTGCTGTGGAAGTGTCGCATTAACCAAATCCGAATCTTTAAAGTTAAGAGAATTATTTGATAAGTATTATTCATTGTTGTGATACCATAAATATGGCAATATTAAGTAACGGTAAATTTTACGGCTTTCTCTGTTCGGTGAAAGAGACAGGACAAAAATTAGCGAATGGAGTAAAAGAGTATGTGGAAGATTTCATGTCCGGCTTTGCAGGACATGGTTGGAAACTCTGGGAGTACATGACTGGTAAATGGAAACTGGAGATTGATACGATCGTGGTTCGTGAAACTATGATTGTTTTTGAAATGCTGATAAGCAAGGTTCGGGCGATAATTGGTGCGCAGGCCATCACGCAGGGACACGGGAAAGTAAAATCAGTCGGAATCTCTGATGATGGTACAGAATACCTTATCGAGTTGGAGGATGAAGATGTGAGCATTGTTGCGCATGATTTCGTGCGCTGTCAGACATTCGTAGGAGATAAGACAAAACTTTATCATGTCGAAGTATCATCGGTTGATGTAGAGACAAAAACCTTACACGTGCCTTTATCGGAATTTGATAAAGATGAATCCGGTAATGTTCTCAATGTTCCCACTGCAGGTGATGAACTGGTCCAGTTCGGTAATTCACAGAATAAAGCTCGCCAGTCTGCCATCTATATGCATGCCGACGAAACAGGACAACCAGCCATTGACGTGATGTTCGATCTTGACAGTAAGAATTGGGAAGGAAAGGTTAAGGTTCGTATGGGTGGTGATATACCGGGTGGCAATGGATTGAAAGGGTTCTACAGTGTCAACGGTATGGTAAAAGCGGTGGATGATAAAGGTGCTGTCATTTATGAGTTGTCTCCTGATGGTTCAGTCAATCTTGGAAAGGGAAACATTGTGTATAGTCCTTCCACAAACAAAGTAACTCTCGGTTCAGGTGTAACCTTAACATGGAATAACCTTGATAATGAGAGTAAAGAAAATCTGAAAGGTGAACCGGGAAAAGACGGTGCCGACGGTAAAAATGGACAAGACGGAAAGGATGGATACAATGGCATAGACGGAGCGGACGGTATAAATGGCAAGGATGGAGCTAGCTTGGTGTATAAAGGAGAATATTCCTCTCATCCTTCCAACCCCCAAAACGGTTGGTATTATCGTAATACAACAGATAAGAAGTGCTATGTTTATCAGGATAATTCTTGGTATGTTATGACTGTTGACGGTTCGGATGGTAAGAACGGTCTGGACGGAGTTAACGGTGAAGATGGTAAGGATGGTCTTGATATTGTTTGGAAGGGAGACTCTTCTACTCCTCCTTCCAATCCTCAAAAAAATTGGGTGTATCGTGATACGGATAACGGTCGGGTTTATATTTATAATGGATTGGCATGGGAATTAATGGTAGCAGATGGTAATGACGGGACGGATGGAACAAATGGAATTGATGGCACACCCGGTGCCGACGGTGAACCGGGTAAGGATGGAATGAGGGTGTATATAACCTATCATGACAGCGAAGAAGAACCGGAAATACCAGTCGGAGATGGTACGACAAACGGCTGGCATACGGATTCAACTGAATCCGTTATTTGGATTTCTCAAAAAGTATCGGAAAGTGCGGATTCAGGTGAATGGGGTGATCCTATACGAGTAAAAGGGGAGCCGGGTAAGGATGGTCAGGACGCAAATCTTTTGCCGTGGATTGAAAAGTGGAACGGTTATGCAACGGAATTGGGTGAAGAGTATATTGTTACTCCCAAGATGTTTTCGGGCACAAAATCTGCTGACGGAAAACTGACCGGAATAGCGCAAGGGAAGGATTGTCTCACGGCAGCAGATGGTACTACACGCACTGGTATATTTGCTCTTGTGGATAATGAGATAGTATTTGAACTTGATCCGCTTACGAAAAAGTATGCATTCAGGGGGAAAGTTGAAACTCAAATAAGTGGAAAAAGAATAGTTCTCGATCCGGAAAATAGCTCTTTTGAAATGTATAATATAAATGACGTGTTGGTCTTTTCATTATCGTTTGAAGGAAATGCATCTTCTGCTTATCCCAAATTTTTGATACAAGGGACAGAATTCACAGAGTACTATCCATATATTTCAATGACAGGAAAATCTATAAATGCCAAGATGTATTGTTCTGAAAAAGGAAGTTCTGCAGATGTTACTTGGGGAATTTCAGAAAATGGAATATATCACAAAAAAAACAATCAAGGGTTTAGTTTGAATGTAGACCTTGCTCAAACAAATATCCCGATTGTCGGAGGCTCTCAAAGCCTTCATCTAACTAGATTTGCTCCGGGCTTTTTACCGGGGTATAGTACTGCAAAAACAGGAGAAGTATATGTAACTTCAGATGGTACACTTAAAATTAAAGGGTATTCGGTTGAATCATAATTAAAGAAATAACAATGGAACTAAATGACTGGATAACAATATTAGGTACCTTAGGAGGCTTGGAAGCAATCAAATGGATAGTTAACTTCTACGTTAACCGGAAAACAAATGCTCGAAAAGAAGATGCGGCAGCAGATGCAGCAGAGAACGAGAATGAGAGAAAACAGGTTGCCTGGTTGGAAGAGCGCATCGCTCAACGAGACGCAAAGATTGATGCTATCTACGTTGAACTCCGGCAGGAACAAGCAGAGAAGCTCCAACTCATACACGATAAGCACGAGCTGGAACTTAAACTTAAAGAAGCCGAGATAAAGAAATGTGATGTTCGCGGATGTTCCAATCGGCAGCCGCCAAGTGATTATTAATTTAAAAGAAAAGGAAAAGAAATGAGTTTACCAAGAGGTTTGAAAAATTGTAATCCTGGCAATATCCGGATCACAAAGGACAAGTGGGTAGGATTGAAAGAGGTTCAGGAAGATAAGTCATTCTTCCAGTTCAAGGAAATGAAGTGGGGATACCGGGCACTAATCCGGACCTTGCAGAATTACCGCAAGAAGCACGGCTGCCGGACAATCGCAGACTTTATCAAGAGGTGGGCACCGGAGACGGAGAATAACACGTCAGGGTATGTCAATCGTGTATGCAGTGAGATGCAGGTTCGAAGTACGTATGTTCCTGATGTAGACGACGAGGCGACCATGTGCGCTTTCGCTGCCGCTATCTCAAGGGTGGAAAACGGTGTGCCGGCTGTTATAGCCGACATTGAAAAGGGGTGGGAGTTGCTATGAAAGCTCTTCCTTGGATATTAGTTGTATTGCTTGTAGTGGCGGTTCTGTTTCTATGGAACCGCCAACAGGAACATGATGTGGTATTTCGTCCGGATACAACCGAATACGTCGAAACTATTCCTTTCTATTATCCAGTCGCCCGGGATAGTGTTATAAAAAGGTATGAGACAGTGAAATTGCCCGTAAAGAAAGATACTTGCGAAGTGAAGCAAGATACTTGTGTTCCTGATTCGGCAGAGGTGGTTATTCCTATTACCCAGAAGATATACGAAGATAGCCTATACCGGGCATGGGTATCGGGGTATGATGTAAGTTTGGATAGTATAAAGGTGAATGCTCGGACACTGGAGATAAAGATTCCTGTGCTAATTCCTGCTAAACGAAAGAGATGGGGGGTAGGCTTGCAGGCAGGTTATGGTTATCCGAATGGGTGGTATGTAGGTGTTGGGGTGAGTTGCAATTTATGGCAGTGGTGAATTTTCTCTATAAAATAGTTTTTTCTTGTAATTTATTTGCTATTTTTGTACCAACTAACAACTATAGAACACATAATTATGGCTGGTATTTTAAATGAATATTTAGATAAAAGGTTGTCTTTTACTGGATTACAACAGGAGTTGGAAAGGCTTGTTAAAGAATACAATAGTTACACTGGAAGATACTTATTAATATATGCTTCTGATTTTAATAAAGCCAAACAAGGTGTGCCAGATATTTCAATGGATCAAGATGACTTTTACAATATTCAAGATATATTGAGGGAAAGTACAGAATCCCGAATTGATGTTTATATTGAAACTCCTGGTGGAAGTGGAGAGGCGGCAGAAGAAATAGCACGATTCTTGCATAAGAAATTTGAGGAAGTAAATTTTGTAATCGCGAGTGAGTCTAAAAGTGCTGGTACTATTTTAGTTTTATCTGGTGATAATATATACATGACTGAGACAGGAAGCCTTGGTCCCATTGATGCACAAACTCGCATCGGAAGGTCTATTCAATCAGCGTATGATTATAAAGAATGGATAGAGCAAAAGAGAGAAGAAGCTTTAAGAAATAAATATTTGAATCCTGTTGATGCACAGATTATTGCTCAAATTACACCAGGAGAGTTATCTGGAATTGTAAATGCCTTAGAATTTGCAAAAGATTTGGTTTCAAATTGGTTAGTTCAATATAAGTTTAAAAATTGGACTAAAAGAGAAAGTTCTGGTGCTATTGTAACCGATGAGTACAAACGGGCTAGAGCAAAAGAAGTAGCTGATAAATTATGTAATCATGGATTATGGAGATCACATGGACGCTCTATTAAAATAGAGGATTTAAAAGAAATTATTTTAATTGAGCGAGTCGAGGATGACGCTAATTTAGCAGATATAGTATATCGTATAAAAATAGTATTGAAGCTATTGTTTGGTAGTTCTACAATATATAAAATCTACCGAACGGCTGATACTCTTCTTTCAAAAACAGCAGTGATGGCAATGAATGACAGTAAAGGTATGAAAATACCATTACCTCAGCCGAAAGAACAAAAAGAGGTAAGAGGTGCCGAGATACAAATACGTTGTTCGAAATGTGGTAAACAGCATACTGTAAATGCATATTTTCAGATTTCTAGCGAAGAGGCGAAAAAAATGGGTCTACTTTTTAATCCTAATATAGATGAACGTAATAATTTGATATGTGATAATTGCGGTTTCTTGACAGATTTAAATCCGGTAATGAATCAACTTGAACAAAAAGAAAAATCTAAAGTTATTATTAGGTAAATATAAATTAAGAGAAGATGAAGACATATATTGTAGAATACAATCCAGAACAGCAGACATCTGATGTCTTGGTAGAATTTGTAAAAGATACACAATGTGGTGTTTACACTCAAGGAGAGAGTTCTCAAGAATGTAAAATAGAGTTCCATGAAGACTATCAGCTTGATTACAGTCAAGTAGAACGAGAAAATGATGGTTTCTTATTTCTTGGATTATGTTACTAAATGCTACACAATAAAGGCGGAAGCTCAATAAGCTGTTTTTTACTCATTTGCCCCGTTTCCAAAATTCGGGGCTTTTCTTTTGGTTATCTCATTTATAATTATTATATTTGTGTACAGACGTGGATGTCTGTTGTATCATCTCTCTATAGAAAAGTTGCTAGATTTCAGAGGAGAGAGACAATACGCTATTTACTCCAAAAGGAATGAGCCTCGACTAAGTGTAGTCGGGGCTTTTAATTTTGCAATTTGATGTGACATCTCTCCAAATCATAAATTTAAAAGCATACCTTTGTGGCATAACTTAAACGATACATTTATGGAAAATGGTATTTTATATATAATAGGAAATGGCTTAGATAAATATCATAAAATAAACACTGGTTATGATGACTGGTATAACTATGTAAAAAAAAGAAAAAATAGCATTACCTATCTTTTTTTTAATATAGAAGAATTTTTTGAAACATATTTTGAAGTAAAACCTCAAATTGATAAAAAAAACGAATGTTTGTGGTCTGATTTTGAATCTTTTTTAGGGACTTTTAATTCAAAATTGTTTTATGAAGATAACGATGAAACTTCGGAATGGTACTTTGAACAAGACATCCCTCCGTCGGGTGGTTATGATGGATTAAAGAGCGACTTAATTACTCACGCGTACGAATGGCAGAATAAAATTAGAGGTTTATTTTTCGATTGGATTAAAGATGTTTCCGAAACCGAGATAGAACTAAGAAATATGCATTTTGAAAAAAATGCTCTCTTTTTATCTTTTAACTATACCCCTACACTTGAAAGATTCTACAATATTCCAAAAGTTTTTCATATACATGGATATATTGGCGATGGTAATGAGGAAAATCTTGTTTTTGGACATGGAATGGAAGTTTCAGAAGGTGAAACATCTGAACTAGATGAAAATGGAGAAAGCAATAGAACTCCCAGTTATGACGCAGAAGCAGCCTCTCATGCTCTTTTTTATCAATTTCAAAAGCCAGTGAAGGATATTATTGACAAAAACCTAAGTTTTTTTGATTCTTTAAGATATATCGAAAAGGTAGTTGTATTAGGACATTCTCTTAATGAAATAGATATGCCATATATTTGTAAAATTAGAGATTCTATTTCAGATAGTTCTAGTTGGATAATAGTCTGTTATACTGACGATGATAAACAGCGTGCAAAAACAGTAATGGAAAATATAGGAGTTGCTGCAGATTCACGTAAGTTGTTGTCTTGGGAAGAATATGAGAAAGGCTTGTTTTAACGAATTTAGAATCTGTAAAGTATAGTTTTATGAACCAAAATGTCGAATACGAGAAGTTTACACAAGAAATATATCAGGAGTTAAGCAATGCTCGTGGTATTACAACCAATGTTGAACACAATGTCAAGCTCATTGGTAAGTCAGGACAAAAACATCAAATAGATGTATACTGGGAATATAAAATAGCTGGTGTTCAGCACAAAGTAGCTATCGAATGCAAAAATTATAACCGTAAGCTCTCTGTTGATAAAGTAAATGCATTTCGCGGTGTATTGGCTGACCTTACTGATGTTAAAGGTATTATGATAACTCAAAAGGGCTACCAGGCAGGAGCAAAAAAAATAGCAGATTCTTGCGGAATTAATCTAAAAGAATTAAGAACTCCTAGTGAAGATGATGATTGCATAATAGCAGAAACAAGGATCAGTTTCGGTATATCTCTTACCCAACGTGTTTTTTCACTTGATAATGATTGGGCAAAAGCAAATAATATAAATTGGTTATCATATAGAAACTTCAATGCCAGCTTTTCACAACGAGGCAATGAATGGGGAAAAGATTATCTCCCTTTAGATACCGCTGAAGATGAAATTCTTGATGAAAAAGGTAATGTAATTACAACTTTTGATAAATTAGTAGATGAACTTCCTCAAAAAGCAGTACATGTATTCGATTTTAAGAACGCCTATGTTATTACCCATAATTGGGGAAAAGTAAAAATTAAAACGGTCAAATATATTAATAGCAAGACACATGAACAGAGATTTATTACTCTTGATGCGAGGAATATAACAAAAGCAATACTCAAGGATGCACTAAGTGGTGAAATAATGTTCTTTTTTAAGAGAAGATATAACAGAGGTAGCAAATAAGCTACCTCTGTCAATTATAAATAGTTTTTTCCCAATCATCCAACACAGTAACATCCCACCGCGGAAGATCCGGATTAATATAGGTTACAGACCTACCATACACAGAGAAACTTTTTCCGATAAACTCACTTATTGCTTCATCTTCTCCTTTTTGCCTCTATAAACTCTTTTATCATGATATCAGATATTCTTTTTGAATTATAGATTAATATATAGAAAGCATATCTTTCTTTTTATGGGTTTATTTGCGTACTAAAGTAATGAATATGGATGTAGTTCTAAATATAAAGAAAGCTTATGTGTATGACGAAGTAGCGAAACTTACTGGGTATGTTGGAGCTAAGACTATTGAAGATACCGGGAAAGCCTATGACCGAGTATTTACTACGGATGATGATAGATTAATGCTGGAAAGGTTTTGGAGAGAAGCTGTTGGTGCTATTACGGATGAAATAAAAAGATTTATAACCAATGTTAGCACTCAGGCTAATGCACAAACTGTGGATATTAGTGAGGTCTGGACTGCTAATTTGGAAATGCCAAGTAACTTTGATAATAATCTGATTGATTCGATTAATGATTCTCTTTTTTCTTATGCTGTTAATTCAATTGTCAGTAAATGGTTTGCTATAACTAATAAGGAGGAGGCAGACATGTATTCAGGGATGGCTGTGAATTGTGGTAATGAAGCTAAAAGTAAGTTGTATTACCGGAAAAAGCCTAAGAGGGTGGTCCCGTCTATTTGAAAATATTCATTTTAAAAAGAAATATATATGGCGAAGAAGGAGTTGGTTATTACTTTGGTTAAAACAGAGCTGGTTTATGAGGTGCAAAACAAAACACACTTGACAGGTATTAGCCGTGACAATGGTAATAATTTTGAGCAGGTGGCAAATATGCAGATGGGAGATGACGAAGAACACAAGAATCAAATACTTCGTTCTTTGGGCGATGCTTATAGGGAGCTAAAGACAAAAATGTCGAATTATCTAGTTGGCAATACGGATAAGTCTAATGACATCCAAGAGGTGGAAGATGGTGATTTCAAATTAACATTGAAAATGCCAAGTAACTTTAATCAGGCTGTGCTGGATAGTATTGCCGCTGCTTGTCACAGGTATTTAGTTAATACAGCGATATGTGATTGGTTTATGATAACAAATCCAAATGAGGCGAAGAACTATGCGGATTTGGCTGCTATCGCTATACAATCTATTAGGGAATCCGTAAACAAAAGGATAATTCCTACAAGAGTTGTTCCAAATGTATCAGAGTGATGGATCGGTGTATCACAATAAAATTAATAAGGTCGGAACTAGTATATAATATAGAACTGGTTGCATACGCTGTAGGAGAGACTGTGAAAAGTGAGGATGAGAGAGAGAGCAGTTTGGTAATAGATATTTGTGATGACGGTAAAGTCGATAAGGTGACTATGTGCCTTAACAAGGCTTGGGGAGAATTATTGAATGATATGACCGGATATACCAAGATTGAGACTGATGAAGATATTAATACGGATAACACATTTGTTTCTCCAGAAGAGTATTTGGTTTGTATATGTGTTCCCGATAGTTTCTCTAAACTTAATGTGGAAGCCGTCAAAAATGCGATGCATGCCTATCTGGTGAATAAAGTCTTATCCGGATGGTTTGCTGTTACAAAGAAGGATGAGGTGGCATATTATGAAAGTGAGGCGTTGGCTGAAATAGCAAAGGTAAAAAGGTTTCTAAATATGAGAGTAAAACCTATTAGGATAAAAATGCATCCTTTCTAAGGGATACGGGTAGTCAATAAAGCGTTGACTACCCGTATTGGTTTATCTGAGCTTGTTCGTCTGTCGAGTTTCAAATATTATGGATGTTCCTGATAGGCTTTCTCCCGGAAGTAACTCTGTTATAATAGCGAATCGGAAGTATTTGTAAGGGCTGCCATGAATAGAGCGTATCGTATGGTCGGTGCTTGAGGTTATCGGTACGAAGTTAATGCAATCTCGTGAACCGTATAGGACTGATTTTACATGTCCTTTCTCGAATACTCCCCGATGAATGGATTGGGTAATGGTCTTTAGTAAATCGGGTGAGTCAAGTTTTAATGGACGGGTGATGATGATTCCCTTTACTGCTTTTGAATGTTTATTTCCTGAATTGGACACATTGATAAGTGTGTTGTCTTTTGTCATTATGTAGGAATCGGGATATGAGTTTATAGGGTTGTTGAAATTAGATGGAATCATTCCCCACGTCTTAGATCGCAGTGAAAACACGTAAGCATAAGGGTGATTTTTGTTGAATACAATAATACGTTGATTAGCATAGTCATAAGACATAGCGCATTCTTTTATGTATTCAATGAAGTTACTATGCGTGAGATGGGCATTTGTCAGACCCGACATCTGAGCTAGCTGTTCGTATCCCCTTAGTGTAGAAATGTCGAATGATTTTTTATTTAGAATTTCGGATATACAAACGCTTTCTGAACCTTGTATGAGCATGATGCCTCGTTCGGATGTAAACAGAACGGCTGTGTCTATCTGAGTAATAGATTCGGGATTATTGCATACATCACGTGTTGCCGGTTGTTTGGCAATGTATTTTCCTTCGCTGGATACTTCGAGTGCCCATACTCCTTCGTCTGTGAATGCATAGAGAGGGAACTGTCCGAATTGTCCTTGAGAGAGTGCTTTGGTAGCGGATCGAATCCCTAGTATTTCTCCAGAACCAATAACATTTACTCCAGTTGCTGGAAATGAAAAAGGGTTGTTTACTTCAGAAGTATGTATTTCATTGTAATGGGGTATTCCACGTCCTGTGTTTACAAGAATACTAGTATCAAAATTCGAAACGAAATCATTTATTGAGTCAGTATATGCTCCATTGAGAGATTTATGTTCAGTAAGTTTTGAATTGGAATATGCTTTTACTCCTTTGCTATCTTCTCTTTCAATAACAAGTTGGAAAGCTTTGGTATTGGGGTAAAAGAAGAAGGGGTTATTAATATTCAATTCTATATTGCTAATAGTGTCAATCATGACATCCTGTTTTTCAGATTCAATAAAGATATAAGCTTTGTACTTATATAGCTTTTTGACTCCTTTTTTGGTTGTGCTGTCATATTCTCCATTAAGATATTGAACACATGATTCCAGTGGCATACTGGGTGGGATTACTGTTATATTGGCTAGGTTTAATCTTGAGTTATACGTGAATGCATGTTTGGCTACTAATCTACCGCTTTGTTGACTGTCTCCTTTCATGACCTCTCTCCCTTCAAGTCCATTAAGTACTCCACTTTCAATAGGAAGACGATTTTCTCCTTTGGCTATATTTTTTATATTAATAGAGCTTAGTAAGTAGAAAGGTAATGGACCACTAACCGGTGAGAAATCTTTGATTTTCATACTGACAAATCTTTCTTTTGAAATGTTATCTCCCCATATTTCTGACATATCATATGCTCTATATATCAAATTACCAGATGAATCTTTTTCACCAATAGATATATTTGCTTTTACACTGGCTGATTCAAAATTTGGTGGTATAAAAGCATCATATAGTGCAATGTAATGACAACTGTTATTTTGATCTATTCCTGTTAAAGCTGGAGTTATAAAAATATCAATGCTCTTTACGAGGTCTGTCCAATTAGCTAATGATTCTTTTATTTGATCGAAATTTATAATTTCGTAATACAAGGAAGAATACAAAGATAAGATAACCATGTTTATTCCATTGATTTGCTCATTAAAGGTGTTGAACCCTGTAACTCTCGTTAGATAAGCTGAAGATATGCTCGGGGTCATTTTAACAGGGGTAGATAATAAGAGTAGACTCCCATCATATAACCGATAAGCATATCTTATCATGAATGGATTTTGGAAGTTATTTAGATTCTTAGTGTTTGCAGAATCTGAATTTATATATGCGAAAATAGCATTTTGAGTAGCTTGAACCGCTTCATTAGTGAGATTGTAATAATTAACCCCGGAATATACCCCCCCTGCAGTAAAGCTGGAAGTTAGGCTACCTGAACTTTTTCTGTTCCCCTGTAACCTGAAAGAAATAGAAGGAAACTCGGGATTATTTCCCATAATAACATAGCTACCCGATTTGTATAAGGCATACATTAAACCTTCATTAGTGAGTATCACTAACATATTTCCTATTGAGTTTATTTGATATAGTTCCCTATTGGAGATTAAGGTAATATTTTTTAATGTAGTTGCATCATCTGTGAAGAAACATATCTTTCCACTCTTTTCTCCCGCTTGTGTATCATATACAATATAGTTGCAATAATCTGACGTTTTGTGAATGTATAATACATTTTGATTATTGCCTAAAACAAACAGAATCTCGGGTGGAGTGACAGGTGTTAAATTTCCATTTTCATTGACTAAGTTTATCATTGATGCAATATCACCGTCCGGACAATCATAATCGGATGGGATAGTAGTAATTCCTGCGTATTTAATCTCTTTCTGCTGCATAGTTTTTTCTGGTTATGATTGGTAGTACTTTGTGACCTTCTTTTTCATATGGATCTCCCACACGGTATGCTGCATATTTGGCCCTTCCATCCATCTTTATTATCTTTTTGCATAAAGAAGTCCATCTGACACGTAAATAGTTGGGTAATTTGGAAGCTCGTCTTGCTATTCCTGATACATTCTTCTCTTTTACGTTCCGCATATGAATGTACATATATACTTCTTCATCGTCGGTGGCAACCTGTATGGAGTCTCCTTCTTGTATGTCTAAGAGAGATACCACCTTTGATGTAAGGTGGATATCTCCATTGGGCATAAATTTAATATCCGGTTTAATATTGCTTACTATTTGATTCATAATGTAGTATATATTCTGTTGATTCGTTTATGATTCTTTTTTTAAGGCTGAATTTTTGGTCTTGATCATGCGGGAGTCCGAGATCGAAAAAAATAGCTTGATTGGTAGGACACATGTTTTCGAATACATGAAAGCCTGTTTTTTGGTTCTTTGTTACTAATCCGACTTGTGTTTGTACAGCAAAGTCATATTTTACACGTTTAAGAGCGTATACGGTTTCTGATTCATGCTCTGTTTTGTAGACGAAGATAAATGGGATGCCTTTTTTTTGAATGGCTAATTCTTTAACAACTCCATCTGATAGGGAGACGAAGTTTGTATCACAATGCAGGATAACAAATAATCCTTTGCGTGATTGATTGGAGCGGATAACGCTGAGCAAATTCTTTATTTTCATATTGCAAATATCTTTTTTTTATAATGGAGATTATTCTATGTATTAATCACCTAATTCTCGTCTGATTTTATCGAACTTATTTTCTGTTCGAATCAAAGTTTCTTTTGTTTTAAAACTGATGATACCTATTACCTTCATTGTGTAATTGTTCTTTTCTATTTTATCACAGAACTTCTTTGCTTCTTTCATAGAAGGGTAGGGGGTTCCTGAGATGTAGTCTTGTTGTCCATCAAATAAGAGAACTGCGTAGTAGGTATTCTTTTTCGAGAATAAATTAATAAGAAATATTTTTATTTTATTCATTGCTTTACGTTTTTATGCAACTTCACTCTTTTTACGGAGTTTGCGTATAAATGATTTTACTTTGTTAAATAAAAGTTCTGAAATATCATCCGCTTCATCTGCGAAAGATATTTGATAGATCATATCGGTGTTATCACTCATGAATTTCACATGGGATTTGGCTTCTTTTCCTACTTGTGAAATTTTGTTGAACATTTCTAGATTGTAGTCTGGATGGTATTTCTTTAGAATCTCATCGGACTCTATCGAAAGGGTTTCGATAATATCGCAAAGGAAGATGATAGCGTTGGTGTATATGTTCATTTTCTCTCTGTCTTCTTCAGACATATCGGTCATTAGACTATCCATTCGTTCTGTTTGTCCTTCGTATTCAGAAAGATACTGGTTGATAGTATGTATCTCTACATCTTCTATGAGTTTTGAAAGTCTGGATGCTTCAATATAGTTACTGGAGCGAAGGGCATTGTTTCTCTTTTTTTGGAGTGCTTGTATTGCACTGTCTTTTCGGATAGCTTGTTTCATCTGACCTACCACGTCTGGTGGTAGGTCGTTGATAGTTAGTTGGGTTTCCATTATTATTATATTAATTATTTTCTAAAAAACATATCTCCCGAAATGGATCGGGCAGTATCGTCACCTGTTAGTCGAATATACCGGAAGAAGTTCTGTTCTGTCCGGTGTCCGGTGAGCTTCATTATTTCCAGCGTCTTCATCCGACCGGTTAGATACATATTGGTTGCCGCTGAACGCCTAGCTGTGTGGCTAGATATTAGTTCCCACTTTTCACGGGTGACTGTGGCGAGCTTCTCTTGCCGGAAGTGGTTTATGTAGTCCTTTCTCGCTGTGTGGGTTGGGACCGGTTGTGATAATTGTAATGCTTTGGTCGTATCATTTTAAAAGGTTATTATTGTCATTATCCGTATCAGGAGAAGATTCTCCTACTTTTATTTCTACCCCATCTTCACAGGCTCCGTTTTCGCAGAACGTTCCCTTCTGATGAAATTCACACCATCCGTTACCAAATGAATCTTCATTGATAAACAGCTTACATTCACTACAAACTTGCTCTTTATTCATATTTTTAGTTAATTGGAAAGTACCATGTAATCATAATACCATTTAACGGAATTCCTTTTTACTTTAATGTACAGAAAGCACTGTACGGGTATGCTTCTACTTCTCCCATTTGTGAGAAAAACGGAAAGATTATGTCTCATCCATTTTCTAGGATGTTTATTGCTCTTTTTCATCTTGATTTGAGGGTTATTTGCTCCCGACATTAACGACGGGAGCAAATGATAATTACTTCTTCATCAGCTCAATGCGTGACCTTAAAACAAGTAGATATCCTTTCATGTGGGCACGCTGCAATTCCATTAATTCGCACTGAAACCCTCCGGCAATCTTTTCTTTGTCTTCACGCCCCAAGAAAACAGTCAATTTATTGAGTTTATCCAGCAATTCGTTATACTCAATATACATTCTATCAAGTGGAGTTTCAATTGACTTGTAAGCTCTTTCAAAAACAGCCTTGGGAGACCAACTAACATAGCCTGCGTATTGAGGTGTATTTGCCTTACCTCCGTCTACATATTCTACGAGATAACCTTCGTCGGTTCCATCTTCATCATCAGGAAGTTTCCATCCTCTAAAGTCGTTGTACTCTTGACGGTTCATCGGAATAGCGTTGATTTCTTTTGTGCCGATATATTTTTTCATATTATCATGGATTTTACAAAGCCCGTCCAAGGCTATTTAATTCGTTTCTATCTTTGTTTGAGCCTTTTCAGGCTACGTTAATATTAAGTTTCTCTTTCATAGAAGACAATATGTGCACTATCACGTCTACTGTCCATCCGTTACCAAGCATTTTGTAAATCTGCGTATCTGAACATTTCCAACGGTACCAGGAAGGAATAGTCTGAAGGCGGGCGCATTCAACTGGTGTCAATCTGCGGATGCGGTCGGTATTTACCTGCTGGCTACTCTTCACTAACGTCATTCCGTTTGCTTGAGACCCCTTATGTGATGTAGAAAGAAAGGCGTTAGCTTTTTCATCTTGCGATTTGTAGTTCCTTCTTTGACGTTCACATAGTAAGTTATTCTGCTCCCAGGCACAAGCGGATAATGTAGGCGTTTTCCCTTCAAACAGACCTCCTTTGTTATTACCACGCGAGCGTTGGATAATCAAATTATCTTTTTGAACACTTGTTAGGCAGTTGGTTTTGCCTGTGGTCTGTGGTTCGAGGTGCTGTAAACCGTCCTCACGTCCACGCATAGCAACACAAATATAATCCCCTGTCCAATTAGTATAGCCTCTAGCCATTAATGGGAGAGCTTTATCTTCTGAATCAATTTGTGTATAGCCTTTCTTTAATCTAAATTCTTTAGCTATATATTCCAAGCATTTAGAGGTAACATAATATTTTTCATCGACCTTGTCTTCTAATATATCCCTGAGGAAAATTCCCTTATCTTCCGGCTGCGGTATGTCCGAATGCAGCTCACCAAACAGTCCATTTCTCCTCGTCCGGATATTTGTCCAATATATGCGCCTCCGATTCTGTGCTGATACCAAGGCGGAATTGATATGCACACCATATACACCGATAGCCTCGCTTAATACCCTTTCCCATTTCTTACCCATTTCTACGTTTTCCAACAAGAACAGCACATTAGGATTGTATTTACGAATATCGGTTAGGATACGCATATACTCCCAAAACAGATAAGACTCTCCTTCGAATTGAAAGCCTTCCTCTTTTAATTCCAGGTAGCGATTCAGGGTGTATATCTCCTCTTTGTCAGTAGTGGACATCCCGACACGTTTCCCAGCAAAAGAGAATGACTGACAAGGGCTGCCACCTATCAACAAGTCAATTGGTTCCAACTGAGATACATCTACCCGGGTGACATCTCCGAGCTGAATTGTGTTCGGGAAGTTCAGTTGTGTCTGCTTGATGGCGTGCTTGTCTACCTCGGATGCGTAGTACACTTCCGGGATAATGCCAAGCTGCTTCAAAGCAATCTGACCGCAGGACATGCCATCGAATAAACTTAGTACATTCATCTCTATTTTTTATTGAACTATTCTACAAATACATTCGATTAGCAACATGAAAAAGGTAATGGCAAAAAGATATTTCCAAAATCGAATTTTCTTTTTAATTCTTTCTTCATGCTTTCTATACATCTTGTCAAAAAGTATTTGACAATCATCTTTGTAATACTTAAATCTCTCTTCTACATAGCCTGCAATATCATCAACGATTGCATACTTTATCCTTTCTGGAACAGACATCGGATACCCCCTTTCCCCATAATTCAATTCAGTTATAACGCTATGCCCTACAAGCTCCTCAACACCTCTTATTCTAAATTCCAGTTTAATAGGATTCATACCATCATTGAGATAGTTCCTGAATTTCTTTTCGGCAAGTTTTTCTATTTTCTCACCATTCATTTTTGCCATTCGTTCTATTTTAAGAAAATATGATTCATCCACAACATAGGCGTTTGAATCAAATTTATATCTAAACTTTATTTCACTCATTTTTATTCTGTTATAAATATTTCTTTTCCTCTAAATTGTACTTCAAAACAGGAATGCTTTTCATCTCTGGACTGAAATGAAAGTACCTTTCAATCAAAGGGGATAAAGCATCGACAGCTTTCTCTTTAAACTCCGCTTTATGTTTATCCAATATTTGAGCTTCTGATTCCCAATCCATACCAAACGCAAAATCGCTGATTGAACATTCCAAGTTGTCTTGAATATCATCTACTATACTTTCTACTGCCGACTTGATGATAAATTTCTCAACTAACCCTATAATTATTACAGATGAGTTTTCTTCATCTTCGTCGTATTCATCAGCCTTTGAGTCAAACTTTTTTTGTGCGTTTTCAATTGCTTGTTCGATAGAATCAAAAACTTCACTAAACCGTTCCTGATTATCAGGATACCACGTATATTCTTTTTTCATAAATGTTCCTTTCTTTAATTGTATTGAATATTCTTGATTTGAATTATCTTATTCTGAATTAATTAAAATTTGGAATTTGTAAATAGAAAGAGGTTCGGGATAGTGGAAGCCAAACACGGCTTTCTTCATTACAAGTATTCCAGGTATCATTTCCAAACCGTCTATCTAAAGCATTAGTAATCTTTACCGCAATATCCCTTACGTATTGAATATTAATCTTTCGTTTAGTTCCAAAAAGCATTGTCGGGGTATAGATAGATATTTTGTATTCTCCACCATTAGTAGCGTGCCAACTTCCTTGTATAATAGTTATATGAGGACTTGATTCATCTTTATACTCTTGGACAATACTGTAATAGACATTGAATACTAAAGGATTAAAGGTTGATTTATATACTTTCATCCCTGTAGCCTCCTTGATTAGATTTCTAAGTTGCCGTTCATCGCTTGCCATTGTAGCCATGATGTTCCTTCCTAAGTTCTTTCAATACTTTCTTCGCCATCTCATAGTAATTAACCTGCCAACTAGTATAAACATCATCGGTGTGTTCGTCATAATGATTGGCATATACGTATGAATCCAATTCTGAACGAAAAGATTCTCCATCTAGCCCACTATCATCACAATCATCGTACATTCTCAATTCATGAGCTACTTCTTTACATTCTTGATGTGTGACGAAATCATACACAGTCCCATCATAAACATTTGTCTGACGGACATACTTTTGTCCCAACTGTATCTTGCAAGCACAAAATTCACATATATGCTCTTTCTTGGCTGTTGGATAGGTTTCTCTTAATGTTGTTGGCATAGTTATTCCTCCTTCTTTACCAATTCAACTTCTGTCGGCTCTTCATCTTCCCATTTTACTTCAGGAAGTAAAACAGGATGCATTTTAATGTAATCATGATGGTTATCACTTTCCGATTGCCAACTTTTCCAATTATCATTTTTAACAGGCTTTTCTTTATAAAGATATAAATCCCCGTCTTCATCTCTGGCTACCCACATATTAATCTCCTTTCTTTATTTTATCTTCAATCTCATCCAGGGTATAGGTTGGCTCGCCATTTGAGGATGATACAAAGAATAAAGATTTTGTATCAATGTAAGCAGCCAGATAGCGTTTGCTGCCATCATTGTAGGCATATATTCTGTTTGTGTGGAAACCATTCTTTAAAAGAAGATCCTTTGCTTTATTTAGTTGGTATGGTTCGCCAGTAATATTAAAACGTGCCATTATAAACCTCCTTTCTTTCGTAAATGGAACGTATCACCTCCAGCGTGTCCGCACGTACAATAGCGATACGTTTGTAATATTTCTCACAAGCTACTTTGAAACCGCCACACCAGGCAGTATCTTTTGCATAAGCCTGAATAATCTCCTGCTCAGCCTTAAATAGATCATCTACTGGATAACTTCCACCGATACGGATATTATCCTCTGTATCGTGTTGCATTACTCTGATATAAATAAGATCAGAGCATTTATCCATCATTTCTACATCATAAGCCATTTTGAAATATCCACCATGATATTCATGTATGTGTGTAAACCCGTTACGAATGGCATACTGTTTCGCAATATCCAATTTGCGAAACTCTATATCTCTTTCCTCAAAGCCAGTATTCCCGTTTACTACTTGAAATGTTATTTTCGTTTCCATGTTATTTATTATTAGAATGTTACAAATTATTCATCCCATTGCATCTATTCCCTAATTGGTTTAGTTTAAAAATCAGCTTTCAATTTTAATAGCCTAAGCACTTCTTTTAATTCGCTATCAGTATAGCGTTCTGCTATCTCACGTGATACTCCGTTAGTGTTCATTGCTAACTGGTTATTCCTATTATTAGTTAATCACCTCTCTATCTTCAATATAACATTCTTCCACTTCATAGGTTAGACCATTGAAAGGATTATCAGCACTTAATTGGCACCCGAACCCAGTTTCGAATTCTATAAACTCTTCTATTTGCTCTTCAGTTGCTTCTACATCAGGAAGCTCTATTAGTAATTGTACTACTCGTTTCATATCTAATTTATTTAACGGTTATTATTCTTAAACGTTTTACAAGAGCATTTCCTAGGTGATAAGAATCACCAAAAAGAGTAATGCCCATAAAGGAGCTGTGTCGGATATTCACATTGTCAACTGTTCTTATCAGTCCGTCTGTATGTAAAATAGTGTCTCCGGCTTGAATTGTACTTATATGCACCTCTTCTACCTCATAGTTCATTTTATCCATATCTAATTTGTTTTACGTTAATATACTATTTTCACATACTCGGCTTTGTTAATGCCGGCAGTCCCATTTATACCGTAATCGAGATGTGCACCATTACGAAGCTGTTCCATAACTTTCTTCTTGGCTTTGGTCGCTTCGGTGATCGTCTTATAATCTTGGTGTCCGATTGGGTATTTACAATATCTGTGACCTACTTCAAGTTTGATACTTAATCCGAATAGGTCCTCACCTGTTTTCTTATTAAAATTGCGTTGAGTTCTGACTTGCATACCATTCCTTTCTATATTCGTTACGAGCCATCCACTAACAAAGAAGATGGCTCTAATTTATTACTCTGTGATAATAGAAAGCTGACCGCAAGCAGCACCATTTTCTACTTCACTTTTTGTCGCAACAGCAACAGCATATTCATATCCTGCTGCCTCTAGTTCAAGTTTCATTTTTTCTGTCATAATGAAATTTTAAAGGGTTTATACTAAATTGACTCCCTCGACAACACCTTTGCCGAGATTGTTTTTTTCTGATACCGTGTTTGGGTTAATCGGGCTAAGTTTTATAAAGAAGTCTTTTGGTGGAAAGTTCTCTTTCAACTTCTCTATATCAAAATCTTTTTCATCAACCAAAGTTAGGTTCAATGTGGTTTTCAGATTGCTTCGAGTTGCTATCATTCCAAGCTCTGGGATAGTCATTTTCTTCTTATATGGTATAAGCCAGTTCCGGTGCTCTTCATCCAAGCTATGCAAGCTAATTTGAAGCGTGATATTATCTTTTATCCAAGAGAAATCACTATGCTTAATTCCAATCGTTGAAACATAATGGTGAGCATCAGGATAAATCTCCGAAATACGCTCGATAGCTTCTTTTACTGCTTCAATATTCAAGAATGGCTCTCCCATCCGAGTATAGTTTATCTTAAACTCCTTTGAATGCAAGGGATTAAATCCAGCTTTTGTAACAGCAAACCAAACTTGATTTACGATTTCATCTGCGGTCAGATTGCGGTAACCTTTCATTTGGCCTGTTGCACAAAACTTGCAACCAACCGGACAACCACTCATAACAGACACGCCTATCATCCATCTTTCAGACCTATCACCAAGCCTATCATTATCTAACATATTCTGTTTTCTACCGATAGCATCCTTTGTGTAATACGGTAGAAAAGTGTCAGTCGTTTCAATTAACTTACCATCTTCCAACTGGAGACAGTAAACAGTGCCATTGGCAAAGTTCTTTTGTTTCTTAATATTCATTTCTTTAATTATTATTCGTTATCTAATCCTACGCAAAATTCCTCTCTCGTCTCGTTCCCATAATTGGTATGTAGGGCATTGAGTGCATTCGTGATTTTGTCCGCTTCATCTGCATATACTTCACAATCCCACCTAATTGTAGTTTTAGATGGTAACTTTATTACAGCAAGAAGTGTATCTAAATTGTCAACTGCTTCTTGAATCTTATCTAAGCATTCCTTTCGTGTCATAATATTCCTTTCTATATTGTTATTCGCAAATCCTTGATAATTCTTCAAGAACTTGCAAGGTTTAATTAATTGTATCCATCAAGTGGTCCGCTATCGCATACACCACCAGGTAAAATAAGATGTTCACTCCTAGGAGAAGGAGGAGGTTTAGGAGTATTCTCATCTGCGGGAAGATCCTTTCAATTCGATTACATTAAACATTTCTTTCACTCGGTCGGCTATGTAGTCACCGTATATTCCTTCAAATTCAGTATCAGGATTGAGATTGGTAGTTGCAAGGGTTATAAACTCTCTTCTGACTTCATAACGAAGTTGGAGGATTACTTGTACTACACTTATTCCGGTACCGTAGTGCTTGGCGTCTAATGGCTCCCGTCCTAATTCGTCAATAGCCAAATGACACATACAATTCCTATCGGTGTACTGGGCGATGCCGCTCATCCCTTTTTCTGCATAGAGAAGAGCTATTTCGGCAGCACTTGTTAACTTAAAGCCGATATTGTTTTTACTAAATCCATAACAGTACTGGTTTATCTTGCCATAATAGCGTTGGAGACCTTTTAGTAGAGCTGATTTACCAACACCAATAGGACCCCAAAATAATAAGCCCTTACAGGGGTCAAACAAACCTTCTTTATTCCAAACCCAATTATACAATGACGATAACAAGACCTTGTTTCTATCATCTACCACAAAGAAGGGTTCTTCCTCTTGCATTGATTCTATGAGCTTAATTTTCCAGAATCGTTCCGTTTCGGTTTCTTTCCATTTGATAGGCTCACCTTTGATATGATACCTAACCGAAGGAGATTGATTTGATTCCGGCTGATTTAGGACCACCTTTGGAATCAGTTCCCCGATTTTGTTGATTGTTTCCATGTTTCAATTTTAACCATTCTTGATAATCACGTTCAGTTCCCGTAAATACAACCCCGGTCCAATTAGATTCAATTGCTCTTTCAATCTGCCGGATAGCAAACTCTTCTTCAAATTTGGAAAGTTTATCTAGCGAAAGCTGCAAAGCGTAATTGAGTTTCTTCTTCCACTTAGGGTTTTGCCGAAGTGTTTCCCATGCCGACATAAAAGCTATTGATGTAAAAGGAAAGATTAAAGGCTTTTCATCCCCTTCTTTCTTCTTAGAACTTTTAGGCTTTTTGGGTGGGGTGCTCTCGTGCGTATGCGCGAGACTCTCTTCTTTGTTTATAGTTTTAATATCTATAATAGGTGGGATTTGCGTTTCATCCTCAAAATTTGCGGATGATATTGCGGATGTTCCTTTTTTATCATCCTCAATTTTTGCGGATGATTCTGAGGATGATATTGCGGATGATTCTGCGGGTGATACGATGTCGTTACTTAGCTTTTTTACAAATGAGTAATAACACCCTATACGCTTATCTTTGCTTGTCTCATAGAAAACAAGACCGGAAGCTGCTAAACTGCTTCTCGATTTACGTAAGGTATTATCAGACATATCTAAGTTGCCGCAAAGCACATTACTACGAACAAAGAATACATCCTTCCATTTCATCTCGTTACAGATCGCTACAAGCTCATGGTACAGAGCTTGGGCGGCTGTAGTGAGGTAGGTATCATCCCGAACCTTGCGGAGCCTGGAAATTAATTGATAGCTGTTCATTTCGCTTTAAAATAGATACACATTACTTTTCTTACATTACAATTAGGTTGAGGTACATAGGTTTTGCAGATCGGACAAAGAAAGTTGTAGGAATCGTGGGGAATCCCATTTATGCACTTAGTGCAATCCGGATACCAGATGATTTTCGGAGGTGGTGATTTCTTTGCCATATTCTATGTTATAAGTTAAGCATGTAGTCGTTGACAACTCGCATAAATTCATCAAGAGAATAGCACACTTCACATTTATACCCATTTAGCCGCAGTTTATTCATTACTTTTTTCTGATTTTCCGTAGGAGTATTGGGTTTTACTTTCATCTCAATATAAAGACCATGGTAGAATCTATTGGATATCGGAATATGTAGATCTGGGACACCGGATGTTACTCCTTCGCTTTTCAATTTTGCTGCTACAATTTTATTTCGTTGGCCTCCATTAGGTATTGCATAGATTAAGCAGTTCTGGAACTTTGTGTGGAACCACTTAATGCAGGATACTTGCAGTTGATGTTCTAGGTCTCTCATAAGCCAAAGTAAAGATTAGCAGCTTCAACATCATGCTGAAGAACTATTTCCACTAATTCGGTACGGCTTCTTCGGTAATCACGGTTTCCATCGTACAGATCGTGATGTTCTCGGCACATAGGGACTATGTTCCATGGTTCGGTATAATATTGTGGAAATATAGATTTCGGAAGGAGATGTGCCGGATCTACCGCATGTGTACCACAAATACAACAATAGGGAGATAGTGATCTTTTTATTTTCGCTATTTCCCTATTTATTTTCGCTTGTTTTTTGCTGACAGGTTTTAATCTTGTTCGCTTCATTGCTGCATGTTTTCAAATTTATTTAAGTAACTCGCTTTTCCGTATAATGGCTCTACTAGTTAGTATTGTATCATCCGTATTGTGAGAAAGTGTAGTTCTCTTCATTCCTATTTGTTCTTCCGTTAAATGCCGGAAGATTGCAGTAATAGAACTAAAATAGCAATTCCGTTTCTCGAATATTAGATGTACATGAATGACTTTAGTTTTTCGCATGTTCTATAAATAAATACTTCCAAATAGCGGCTATTTGGAAGTATTGTTTTTGTTATAAATGTGAATTCTAACTGAAAGGATAGCCAACTGGTTAGCTTTATCTTCAAATGTTCGTATATCCTCAAGTGGATTGTCGTAGATCCATTTATGTAAATCATCCGCTCTTTTTTTTAGGTTTTGGATGTCTACTTTTTCTATAAGTGATTTCATTATCTTCTATTTCATTGAGTGCCCGCAGATATGGGCGTGATTGGTTGTAACCGTTTTTGCTCTTGGGGAAAGAGGATATCTTATCTGATAGTGCTTCTTTGATAGCCTTAACGGATGGGGAGCGTACTGATAGCTTCATACCGGTTATTGTTTATAGAATCCTTGGAATCTGACTACGTTGAAATATTCAGGCGATTTTATTAACCCGTCACCCATTCCTGAGAGCGTTTCAGCCCCTGCTTCATCAATGACTACTTTTGAGTCAATTTCTTTAGGTACCCGGAAGCATATCTGTACGGGAAAGTTTACCTTAGCGTCACCTGTTATGACATTCACTGATGCACGTTGAGTTGCCGCAACGATACGATAGCCAAGTGAACGCCCTTTTTGAAGGAGTATCTTTAAGTTTTCTTCCAATGATTTCTGCATAATCACTTGGCCTCCGATCTTTACTTTTAATGCAGCACCTGAACGAGATGCGGAAACCGCATCGGCAAACTCATCGAAAATAATTAATTTCTTTGGGTATGTTTTTCTGCTTTTCGCTCTGTTCTGCATCTGCTCTACAAGTAGCCTCATTTGTTCTTCTATCTCTTCTATTTCGTTGAATACGCGAATCCCAACTCCGGTGTATGAGCAAAATTCGTATTTAGGGTCGAAGATTATGATGTCTTTGACTCCCGCTAGTTTTGCGTATTCGACTGTAGAAATGATTGATACTGACTTTCCGCTACCGGTGGCACCGCAAATAAGAACGTGTGGGGTTGAATGGTTATTGAGGTCCCAATGGATGGTTCTTCCGAAATTGTCTACACCGATAGGTAGTTTTTCTCCTTCCAAATATTTGGGATCCCAAAATAGTGTTTCTGTTCTCTTTTTCGGGGTTTCAATGAACAGGTAGGATCTGTCTTCGTAGACCATCAGGTCTTTTCCTATACGGACGGAAGATACATTTAGTGCATTTGCCATGTCTAGACCATACTTCATAACGTTGGCTATCTTGACTCCGGCTGATATTTCAAGAAGGTAGGTATTGGATGAATACCCGCTGATTTCATGTGCTACCCGGACTAACATGCCGAATGTGCGCAATACATGTTCTATTTTCTCTGAGTTGGTCATATTTTTATCGGATAAATCGTAAGTAATAAAAGTGGCTGCTTTTTCTCTGAAAGATGTGATTGTTTTTGGGCTGATGGCAGACAGGGAGGCGTCTCTTATCTTTTTCTGCCTTCTTGCTATTAGTGCTTTTTTACTGTCCGGTATTTCGAAGTCATCGACTTCGGCTATCATTGTTTTTGCCCAAAATGCGTATATTTCGGCTTTGTCGATGAAGTTGTCGTTGTCGTTGATCATGTAAACGTAGTCCGGATCGGATACGGCTTCGATCATTCTTTTGAGAGGTTCGTATAGGATGGCTTCGTATAGCTTACGGGTGTCTTCTGTCAAAATGATCTTGAATTTCTTCAGCTGTGGCGAGCCGTCTTTGTTCTTGGAGTCTTTGTTTTCCACGAACCAGACTTCATCCACTTTTAGGCCAGTTTTTGATTCGAAGCATTTGATATAGGTGATGGCTTGTTTTCCACATACGAAGGCCAATTCGTCATCATCCGTATATTTGGATTTCGTTTTGTGGTCTATGATTACTATCTTTCCATCTTTCAAACGAAAGACAAGGTCAATGTTGGCATGGCATGGGAGAGGAATGTCTACTCCATTGATGACCAACCATTCATCACATCTTAATTCTACTCCTAATATTTCGCCTATGTCGGAGGTGTATATGGATTGCTCACAATAGAAGTTCCTGATTAAGCCGGAAGCGGACTTGATGGCTTTGATCTTACATTCTTCGATAGTAGGAGTTGTTTTTTGAATCTTCCAGGCATTGGCGGGTATCTCTTCTATGTAGGCGAATGCGATTTGTTCCATATCTACAATAGAGGTAACAACTCCATCTGATAGGTTCTTGAAAAACATCTCCATTGCCGTGTGGTATGCGTTTCCGGCTATAGAACTGGATGACCGTTTAGAACGCTCTCTGTATATTTCGTTTTTCTCAAATTCTTTTTCGTTCCGGGAAAATGAAGCTACTTTGCTGTAGCTCCATGAGTCTATGAGATAATTAGAAAAAAGATCTTCTAATTGGTCGCTGTTGTAGGATGAGTATTGGTTCATAATAATTTGGTGGCTTCTTTATTCTTCATCTTTTCTTTTTTATTGGAGAGTTCTTCTTTGATTCCGCGAATAGGCTTCATCAAATTCTCTACAGAAGTATCTCCATCCTTTAGAGATTGAAGTATCCCTATCAATGTTGATATTGCGCTTGCATTTATTTGATTGACCGTTTGCTTTCCGCATAGTTTCACCACTTCTTCTTCGGAGATAGCATAATCATTCTTGAAACTGTTGACGATGGCTGTTCTCTTTTTTAGCAATTTATCTGCATCTGACAAGTCTCCGGTTATCAGTTTTTGAGCTGCTTCGTATACTCTGTTGGTAATTGCTTGTGGTATGACGGAGAAAACGGAATTGCGGTACGCTATGGAGTTGGCTGCATTTCCTGTGACTGTTATCATATCTTCAGAGAATCGTTTTCCTTTGCTGTCCACAATGCTTCTGCGAACTTCGAAGGCGGATGCTACATTCGTTTCTAAGTCCCAACATGTACCGCGGCTGATTACTTGCTTATCAGTAGTCTGCACCACTTTTGCTTCGGTCCTTATGTTTCCCCAATTTGATACGATTATTTTAGCGAGGTGGACGGATGGACCGGTAATTAACTTTCCTCCACGAGGGAGAGCATATCCGCAAGCTTGGGCAGTTTCTTGGTTCATCGTAGCGATTACTATTGAATTATCAATGCTACGTCTTATATCACGTGGATATTGTTTGGCAGTTGATACTTGGGAATCTATGTTCGCTCTCTCTATTGCGTCCACTTGGACGATTTGTAAGTTTTGTGCTTCCACTGGAAGGCTTTCGTAATTTTCAAGTTCCATGGTTGTTGTTTTAATTGATTATTTCGTCTTTAGTATTATTGCACGAGATCAGTCTTGTACCTGATTGAAGAAGGGTAATTGATTCGTTGCAGTGTTTGTACACCGTTCCGGTCACTACTTCAGTTTCCCATGACCAGAAACCGGGTTCGGCTACGAGAAAATGATGGAGGATAGTTATTTCTGTTCCGATTGGAAGTCCTTGTAGATTCATAAATTTCTTATTTATCTGCTCACCTCATTTATAAGGTGAGCAAAAAGTTTATCTCTGATTTTCTTTTAAACTTTCTGATTATTTATAATGTTCAATCGAGTGAGGATTGTCCATACCTTATTTGTTTAAATTCAATTTGTCTACTTTAAAATACCACAATGAACCAAGATTGCCAAGGAGGTAAATATGCCTATAACTGACATTAAATACAATATCATCAAATTCTCAAAGTTATTGTCTTCTTTCATGCTTATCTCTATTAGTTATGTGACCGCTATGTGACGGTCATGTGATTGATTCCTTTCTTAATTATCTAAGTCGAAGTTTTTTAACTGGTATGGTCCCCAATCGGTAACTGTCTCCAAAAAGGCTAATCCCCATAAAACTATTATGCTTTATGTTATTACGACATACAGTTCTAACTTTTCCGTATGTATGCAAGATTGTATCGCCTGGGCGTATTTCTGAGATATGCACTTCTACTGCATTCTTTATCGCGTCGTCAATCCATTGTTCACTCATAATTGTTCTTTTTACGCCAATCCTTGAAAAAACTTCAAAGATTGGTAAGTTTCATCTTTGTTTAAATTTGTGGACGGTACAGGAATCGAACCTGTTTTTCACCCATGTGGATGCGTTCTACCATGTAAACTAACTGCCCAATTTCCCTCAACGCTTTGAGGGATGAATTCAAAACAAAATGGGGTAATATATACTAGTTCCAGCCATGTGAGTATCTAACCCGTACCCATGGGGCTTTGTATATGAAAATTTAGACATGACACCTTCACAGGCTTTGGTTCCCCTCAACGTAACAATACGTATTTGTATACCCGAATTTGACGGGAGGGGATTATATAGAACTCCCATAGGAGTAAGTACTAACTTTACCACGCTGCTCTCACCGGACAAGTCTACGGATCTGCTTTTCACGCTTCGTTTTTATCGCCTAATCTCTATTTAAGACAAGCGCTACTGTTACGTTGTTAGATACGTTGGCCAATCGATGGTAAGGGCCGCTGGCTGCCCGATAAAGTTCGCACCCCGGAATCGAACCGGGTTTAACCATTGTGCGATATGTTTCTATTTCCCTTTGGCTATTCTTTTTTGCTCCAAAGTGGGCACTTCAAAATAATCCTGCTTTATATCCTGCAGTTTTCGGAGTATCGATGTTTTATACTCCATCTTTCCTTTTGTGATACGAGGGGTTATCAAACGAAGTCTTTTCCAACGGTCCACAGTGTTTCTGCCGAACATTCTATAGGCTTTATTTTGGCTGACATATTCGGGATCGTTTTTTACTTCTTTCAGATAATCAGCCATCTTCTTTGCCATATCAGCAAATAAGATTGCTAAGGAGTCTTCATTTAATTGAATCATAATAGCTCTTGTTAGATATGTATTCTTTGGCTATTTGCGAATCTGTACATTCGTTACCCAGTTTCAGATAAATTTCTTCATACGCTTCTTGAGGCATCGTGTATACAATTTGTTCTATTCGATCGGCACTCCCAGCTATTCCTAATACTCCAAAAAACAGGATGAATCCGAGCACGAATACTAATGTCTGTTTGGTAAGTCTGTTCATGATCTTATTCTTTTATTATCATTGTAGGCAGCGAGTTGTGATCTCCTGAAAAGCACACGTCCATTCGGCTTGGAATACGGGATTTTACCCTTTGCTTTAAGAGTGTAAAGCTGCCGTTCCGTGATTCTTAGCATTTCACAGGCTTCTTTGGTGGTTATCCATTCATCTGTCATTTCGTTAACTACTGCGTCTATCGCCTTCTTTACTTGTGAGGTGATTTCTTTCTTTTGCTGCTCTACTATTTCAGCGGCAATTCTTTTGATATCGTATGCGGATAGTGCCATATAGATAATTGTTTTAAAGTTTATATTGGCTCCCGTGAGCTAATTCGATTCAGCCGCTCTCGCTTTTTCACGGGATTTGCTTAACTTTGAAGTCTCAAATCAAAAAAATAAGCGTTATGAATGAAAAAGAATTGTTATCTAGATTTTTAAATGGTTTCCCTAATTCTACTCATCCTACAGACCGAAAGAATTTCTTAGAGTATGCCATTTCGTGTGTTGAAAATGATCATTGTATTGATGTCGAATCTATGAAAGAAGCAGGCGTAGAACTGGAGGTTGTAGAGGACTACGAAATTGCCTATTCATGGATTAAATACACCATGGATTATTTATCGAACAGAGAAACTCTCTAACCTTCTCGGAAGCTATGGCGGCTTCTTCTTTTGTCATGAATAGATTGCCGGCTTCTTTTAGTTCCTTGAGTTGACTTTTGAGTATCGGATATCTCCTGCCATTATATTCCCTAATGTGCTCAGGACGAAAATCCCCTTCACGCAGATACCAATAATTGAGTTCTTTCATCGGTTGTATTATTTTAAACGGGTTACTATTACATCGTCTATTCTACCTGCTTCTGAAAGAATGAAAGAATAACCCTTCGCTTTTAGGATGCGGTTGGCACTTCTTAGGGAGCAAGCTTTTATCTCACGGTTCTTGATAGAGGTAGGAACGCCAATCTTTAAAGATAGAAGAGTGGCTTGAACATCGGTCTTCTTTACTACAGAGACCGGAGTAATTTTTTTTTGCTTTTCTTTTGGTGTTACCATAATTATAAATATCTTTGAAAATTAGTTTTTAATTGTGCTAATTAATCAAGCAATTGGTTGTGTTGCGTGATTGATTACGTTTGCAAATATAAGCGGTTTGCCTATATTTTAAAAGTTAAACCGCATATATTTTATAGTTAACCCGTTATTTATATTTATTCTAAATTATGTAATATATGGATGGTTCTGTTAATCAGAGAATTAGTCGAATTATTGAAAATAGTGGTATGAGCCTTACTGCTTTCGCCAAAATGATTGGAATAGCACAAACGTCATTAAGAGATTGCGTGAAGAATGGAGCAGAGCCAAAGTATTCTACTTTAAATAAAATACTTATAGCTAAACCGCTTGTTTCAGCGGAGTGGCTTCTGACTGGAAAGGGAGATATGGAAAAAAAAGAATCTTCTAATTCAGAATTGGTTGAAGAACTTAAAGCTGAAATAAACCAGTTGAAAGGTGAAAATCGAATACTCCGTGAACAAATAGGTCTCGGAGAAAGGAAAGAATCAGATAGTAGGAGTGCGTAATCATTGATTTTAATACTAGAAAAAGAGAACGATGAGAAGTATTAAATATATAATAGTGTTACCTTTCTTATTGTTGCTAATTGTGTCTTGCTCTAAAGGTGATGAACATTTTTTGGATGGAAAAACCTTTATGTATGAAATATTTCATTCTAAGAGTAATGAAGTCTCTGAATATGATAAATATTGGTCTTCATGGAGCTGGGAGTCACCTATTAGATATTTAGAGAGTTATAAGGATAACGATTATGCGCATTCAAGATCTTGGGAAGACGGGCTATTGACGAACATTTATGGTGCAATAGATAAGTTATTACCCGTTGAGTGCTATAAATCTACAACTATATCTGAGGGACAATATATATGTTCACGAAATGAGATCATAACTGATAGTATATTTGAAATTGAATTTTCTAATAATAGATGCGCTATTAATGTCCATGCGGTAAAATGTTCATTAGATAAAGATCAGATATTGAAATGTAAGCAATGCGTATATCTATTTAATGAAGGACGTTTCAATATTGGCAGTTTTGGTGATTATATTTTGGTTGAAAAGGATAAAGCGACGATTAGAACTCTTTTAGGACAGGTGAGATATTCTATACCATTGATTGATTTTAAAGGAAAGATTAATGGAAAGTGTAATTATCTTGATCAAATAGAAGAGGTCAATGATTTGAATGAATCCTATAGGTATGTAGTTGATAAAGATGATGTGAGATTAATGGATGAAGCAGGTCAGCTATGTGCCCTTTTTAATTTAAATACAAAAAGGATAGCTTACTTTTGAAAAGACTTCTCACTGATGGATAATGTGTTGTGGAAGGGCATATAAGATGAATTTAGAAACAAAAAAGTATACTAAAAGTATACCAAATTGATAAATTGTAAATTAATTATTTAACAGACAGTTGGTTACGAATTAAGTAGAAACCCCTGAGGGTGTACAAAGATTATTAAAAGGAGAACTTAAAAGGTTCTCCTTTTTTGTTAAGAGTCTTTGTTGTTACAGTTCAGCTATAGGAATAAAAAATACCGCTACTCAAAGCTATATTCGACTTTGGTAGCGGTATTTTTTTATAGTGTAACTACTATCTATTAGAACTTGAAGAAGTTCTTGGCATTGTTGTAGCTGATATCTTCAATCATTTGGTTTACACGATCCATTTCAGATGCCGGAATTTCTCCGTTTTCTACGTCACGTCCTACCAGGTTACACAATGTACGGCGGAAATATTCATGACGCGGGTAGGATAGGAATGAACGAGAGTCGGTCAACATACCTACGAAGCGGCTCAAAAGACCGAGTACTGACAAAGCATTCATTTGTTTTTCCATACCATCCTTTTGATCGAGGAACCACCATCCGGAACCAAATTGGATTTTTCCCGGGATAGAACCATCCTGGAAGTTACCCAGCATTGTTGCAATTACTTCGTTGGCGCATGGGTTCAAGTTGTAGAGGATTGTTTTAGTCAATTTGCCATTAGTGTTTAGGCGATCAAGGAATTTAGCCATTGCTTTGGCAGTTGTGAATTCACCGATAGAGTCGAAACCTGTATCAGCACCCAGTAATTTAAACATCTTCGTGTTATTGTTACGAATAGCGCCGTAATGGAATTGTTGAGTCCATCCTTTTTCCCAGTCCATTTCACCGAAGATCACAAGCATTGCTGATTTGAATTTCAGAATTTCTTCCTTGGTCAATTCTGCGCCACCATATACCTTATTAAAGATGGCTTTGATTTCAGCATCTGTATAATCTTCTGCGTAGAATTCTTCAATACCATGGTCAGACAGACGGCAGCCTTGTTCTGCGAAGAAGTCATGACGTTTGCGCAAAGCAGCGATCATATCATCAAAGTTGGAGATGATAACGCCACTTACCTCTGCCAGTTTTTCTACATAACTGCGGAAATCTGCAGGGACTTCTACAGCCATAGCCTTATCAGGACGCCATGTTGGTAACATCTTGATTTCAAATCCGCTTTCGCGTGTTTTGATATGATATTCCAATGAATCGATAGGATCATCCGTTGTGCAAACGGCTTCTACATGATAACGACGCATCATTCCACGAGCTGAATATTCGGGTTGAGACAGTTTCTCGTTACATTCATCGTAAATTTCACGTGCGGTTTGTGGATTCAATATTTTATTGATACCAAATGCCGTTTTCAGTTCAAGGTGAGTCCAGTGGTACAATGGGTTGCGGAAAGTGTAAGGTACTGTTTCCGCCCATTTTTCAAATTTTTCCCAGTCTGTGGTATCTTTTCCCGTACAGAAACGTTCGTCTACACCGTTTGTACGCATTGCACGCCATTTGTAGTGGTCACCGCCCAACCAGATTTCAGTCAGTGATTTAAACTTGTAGTCGTCAGCTACCATTTGAGGGATAAGGTGACAGTGATAGTCGATGATCGGCATTTTAGCCGCATGCTCGTGATACAACTTTTGCGCAGTTTCTGTTTGCAGCAAGAAGTTTTCGTCCATGAAGTTCTTCATTATTACTGTGTTTTAAGTATATAAAATTATTACTTTCTATATTTATACCTATATAGTATTGATTTTAAAGCTAATAGGCGTAAATCTTGTTTTAGTTTTATTAACCGTTATCGAACACAAAAATAGAAAATTTACTTGGAGTAACAAAATAATTCGTATATTTGCAGCGATTATTTATAATATTTAAGTTTTAGCACTATGGAGGACCAGAACTATACCATTAAAGACATTGCCCGTATGGCCGGTGTTTCCGCCGGAACGGTTGACAGGGTGTTGCACAATCGCGGTGACGTGTCTCCCAAAAGCAAAGCCAAAGTACAAAAGGTGTTGGATGAGATTCATTATCAGCCCAATGTGTTTGCTATCGGTTTGGCTGCTAAAAAGAAATATTCTTTCCTCTGTTTGATACCTTATTATATAGAGCATGATTATTGGCATTCGGTAGTAGGGGGGATTGAGCGTGCCCGGCAAGAATTACGTCCTTTTAATGTGAGTATAGATTATTTGTGCTATCACCATGGGGATGAGAAGAGTTATCAGGAAGCCTGCCTTTCTATAAAAGAAAAGAATGTGGATGCGGTATTGATTTCTCCGAATTTTCGGGAAGAGACACTGGCGCTGACAGCCTATTTACAGGAAAATAAGATTGCTTATGCTTTTGTCGATTTCAATATGGAAGAAGCGAAAGCGTTGACGTATATCGGGCAGGATTCATATAAGAGCGGATATATCGCAGCGAAAATATTGATGCGCAATTATTCGGCAGGAGAAGGCCAGGAGTTGGTTTTGTTTTTAAGTAACAATAAAGATAATCCGGCTGAAATACAGATGCAACGCCGTTTGGATGGTTTTATGAGTTACATTGCCGAAGAATATAATAACTTGGTAATCCATGAGGTAGTACTTAATAAATCCGATCAGGAAAGTAACCAACAGACATTGGATGAGTTTTTTCAGGCGCATCCGAAGGCTTTACTGGGAGTTGTATTTAATTCCAGAGTGTATCAGTTGGGAGAGTATCTTCGTCATGCGGGACGTAGCATGAAAGGACTGATAGGATATGACCTTCTGAAAGCAAACGTAGATTTATTAAAATCCGGTGATGTGCATTATTTAATCGGGCAACGTCCGGGTTTGCAAGGATATTGTGGGGTGAAGGCGTTGTGCGACCATGTCGTGTTTAAGAAGTCTGTTGAACCTGTAAAATACATGCCTATTGATATCCTGATAAAGGAAAACATTGATTTTTATTTTGAATTTGTATAATATCAACTTTATAAATTACAACTAACATGAAAGCATTAAACAAAGAAACTGCTCCTAAAACACAACGTCCGGAGCGTATTATCCAATTTGGCGAAGGTAACTTTTTGCGTGCATTTGTAGATTGGATTATTTATAACATGAACCAGAAAGCTGATTTCAACAGCAGTGTAGTAGTGGTTCAACCGATTGATAAAGGTATGGTCGATATGCTGAATGCACAGGATGATCTTTATCATGTAAACCTTCAAGGATTGGATAAAGGAGAGGCTGTTAACAGCTTGACAATGATTGATGTAATCAGCCGCGCTTTAAACCCATATACTCAAAATGACGAGTTTATGAAGTTGGCAGAGCAACCTGAAATGCGTTTTGTTATTTCAAACACTACAGAGGCTGGTATTGCTTTTGATCCGGCTTGTAAACTTGAGGATGCTCCTGCTTCATCTTATCCGGGTAAGCTGACTCAATTACTCTATCATCGTTTTAAAACATTCAATGGTGATAAGACAAAAGGTTTGATTATTTTCCCTTGCGAGCTTATTTTCCTGAATGGTCATAAGTTGAAAGAAACAATTTATCAATATATTGAATTGTGGAACCTGGGTAATGAGTTTAAAACTTGGTTTGAAGAAGCTTGTGGTGTATATGCAACATTGGTAGACCGTATTGTTCCGGGATTCCCGCGCAAGGATATTGCTGCTATCAAAGAAAAACTGCAATATGATGATAATCTGGTTGTTCAGGCTGAAGTTTTCCATTTGTGGGTTATTGAAGCTCCGCAGGAAGTTGCAAAAGAGTTCCCGGCTGACAAGGCAGGCTTGAATGTATTATTTGTACCGTCAGAAGCTCCTTATCACGAACGTAAGGTTACTTTGTTGAATGGCCCGCATACTGTTCTTTCTCCGGTTGCCTATCTCTCGGGAGTGAATATTGTACGTGATGCTTGCCAGCACGAAGTGATTGGCAAATATATCCACAAGGTAATGTTTGACGAACTGATGGAAACTTTGAACTTGCCGAAGGATGAGTTGGAGAAATTTGCAAATGATGTATTGGAACGCTTCAACAATCCGTTCGTGGATCATGCAGTAACCAGCATCATGCTGAATTCTTTCCCTAAATACGAAACTCGTGATTTGCCGGGATTGAAGACTTATCTGGAACGTAAAGGTGAACTTCCTAAAGGACTGGTACTTGGTTTAGCCGCTATCATTACTTATTATAAAGGTGGTGTACGTGCTGATGGTGCTGAAATTGTTCCGAATGATGCTCCTGAAATCATGAACCTGCTGAAAGAACTTTGGGCAACAGGTTGCACAAAGAAAGTTGCCGAAGGTGTTCTGGCTGCAGATTTTATCTGGGGAGAAGATTTGAATAAGATTCCGGGATTGACAGAAGCCGTAAAAGCTGATTTGGATTCTATCCAGGAAAAAGGAATGCTTGAGACCGTTAAAGGTATTCTGTAATTAGAAGACTAAATAAAAAAATAGCGCCACTGTCCTCTGAACAAGTGGCGCTATTTTTTATTATCAAGTTATTTATTATTCTTGTTCAGCCGTATGCAAAATAAATGTAGTAGCTCCAATTGTCACAATAGCGCCATCTTCAATGCGTACACGGTCTTTATCTCCCAGAATTTCATTCATAAGGAAAGTACCTGTGAGACTAGGAGCATCTCGTAATGTGTAGACTAGCTTTCCTTGCTTATTACGCTTTATATTGATGATGCAATGGCGTCGATCCATGCTCATATCACCACTTTCAATGGGAGTATTAATGTTTGTTCCTACACAACGGCGGCCTATGACATTGTCACCTTCCTGCAAGGGAAGTAACTGTTTAAAACCAAATACATTTTCGATAACAGTGATATATCCGAATTCTTCTTTATGAGATTCAGCTTCTTCTTCCAGGTTTTCTTCCTTTCTAAGAGCCTTAACTTTACTTTTTCCTAACCGGATACTGAATTGCTTGCCACAATGTTCGCATTCAAATACCAGTGATTGGCCTTCGCTATACTTGGTTTCATCAAAATAAAGATAATTCTCACATTTAGGACAAAGAACTCGTTTCATGCTTTTTAAAAGGGTTTTTTATTTAGCCAGTAACCAGGCATTCTTATAAGTTTCGTTTTTTCTTAGCTCAAGTAATTGCTTGGTCGCTTCATCACGGTTGTTAAATGAACTGATACTGACACGTACTTTACCATCAGTGTTCAGAGCTTTTGCATCTGCAAATCCTTTTGATTTTAATTGGTTCGCAATAACTTCTGCATCTTTCAGGCTGATTCCTCCTGCCACAATGATATGAAAAGGATGATTTGCACTTTCTTGAGATTTCACCGCAGGAGCAGGAGTCGCTGTTTCCTGTTTTACCACTTCCACTTCTCTTACTGCGATCGGTTTGGAAGTCCTGGCTTTATCCGTTGTATGCTTTTTAGCAGATGAAGTTTTGGTTGAAGCAGAAGAAGCAGAAAGCTTCTTTGCTTGTTGCGCAGCATCGTTCTTAACATAAACAGGAGTTACTGCAACCGATTGCTTTTCTATTTGCTCAAAAAGCTCGCTGGGCAATAACTGTGCATAATTGTTCTTTTGAACGTCGGTATTCTCTACCGGAGTTGAAAAGGCAAAGAACAGTACGATGGCAGCAATCATTGCTGCAGCATTGCGGAGATACGCGCGGTTGATACTAATTTCAAAAGTCTTCTTTTCCTTTTCCTGATAAGTCGGTACCAATACTTTTTCTTTCTGCTGCAGAGCCGAAAGTTCATGTATTTCAAAAGAGTCGAGACCATATAATGAAGGAGTTGTTATCTTATAATCATAAGGAACGAACTCGTAGTTGCCATAAATGTTAGATTGAATCTCGCCTATATTATCCAGATGGGCTTTCCCTTCCTCATGAAGGAGACCGATAAATTCGTTTACTTCTTTTTCTACTATACGGCTGGCGTCAGCAAAACTTGTGTCGTATGCTGACATATAAGATTGCACCAGTACGCCGTCATTCAGTTTTAATTGAGGATTAAAACCGATTGTACGGGTAGGAGGTAAAAATATATTTTCTTCCTTTACGCGGGTTGCGGGCGAATAATGCGCTACAAAACCACCAAATCCCGGAACAATGACGCAGTCGTTTTCCAGTAGTAAAGTCTCTATATGTTGTGCCAATTCAATCATGTCTGCAAAATTAAGAGATAAATTGAATATATCCCAGAAAACTTCGAAAAATTCACTACTTTTGCATCGTTTTATTTATCACTATCAATAATGAACTATATACAGACAGAAATAGACGGAGTATGGCTGATCGAGCCTAGAGTTTTCTCCGATGAACGAGGCTATTTTATGGAAGCCTATAAGAAAGAAGAGTTTGAAGCCAATATTGGTCCCGTAAACTTTATACAGGACAACGAGTCGAAATCATCTTTTGGTGTATTGCGTGGATTGCACTATCAAAAAGGAGAACATAGTCAGGCGAAACTGGTTCGTGTTCTTAAAGGAGAAGTGCTCGACGTTGCCGTTGATTTGCGTAAATCATCGCCTACGTTTGGAAAGCATGTTTGTGTATTGCTTAGTGAAGAAAACAAGAGACAATTTTTTATTCCCCGTGGTTTTGCTCATGGCTTTGCTGTCTTGAGTGAAGAAGCTGTTTTTACATATAAGGTAGATAACAAGTATGCTCCGCAGGCAGAAGCCTCTATTTTATATAATGACGAAGCATTGGGGATCGACTGGCCGTTGGCAGAGTCGCAAATGTTATTATCTGCGAAAGACAGAGAGGGAACTGCTTTCAAGGACGCCGTTTATTTTGAATGAATTTCTAAACAAACAATAGATTAAGTATGAAAATTGCAATCGTGGGAACAGGGTATGTGGGTCTGGTGTCAGGCACATGTTTTGCCGAAATTGGCGTGAATGTAACGTGCGTAGACACGAACAAAGAGAAAATCGAATCTTTGCAAAAGGGGAACATTCCAATTTATGAAAATGGATTGGAAGAGATGGTACTCCGTAATATGAAAGCAAAGCGATTGAAGTTTACTACCTCATTGGAAAGTTGTCTGGATGAAGTGGAAGTTATATTCAGTGCAGTTGGAACTCCTCCGGATGAAGATGGCAGCGCTGATTTGAAATACGTATTGGAGGTGGCCCGTACCATTGGTCGCAACATGAAACAGTATAAATTGGTAGTTACCAAAAGTACCGTTCCGGTAGGCACTGCCAGTAAGGTTCGTGCGGTTATTCAGGAAGAACTGGATAAGAGAGGCGTGACGGTTGATTTTGATGTGGCTTCTAATCCGGAATTCCTTAAAGAAGGAAATGCTATCAGTGATTTTATGAGCCCGGACCGCGTGGTAGTGGGAGTGGAGTCGGCACGTGCGGAGAAATTGATGTCCAAACTATATAAACCATTCTTATTGAATAATTTCCGTGTGATTTTCATGGATATTCCGTCTGCGGAAATGACTAAATATGCGGCAAATTCGATGCTGGCAACCCGTATAAGCTTTATGAATGATATTGCAAACTTGTGCGAGATTGTTGGTGCGGATGTGAATATGGTGCGTAGTGGGATAGGTTCGGATACTCGTATCGGACGTAAGTTTCTGTACCCGGGTATCGGATATGGTGGTTCCTGCTTCCCCAAAGATGTGAAGGCATTGATTAAAACAGCAGAACAGAATGGTTATACCATGCGGGTACTTACGGCTGTGGAAGAAGTGAATGAGAACCAAAAAAGCGTCTTGTTCGAAAAGTTAATGAAACAGTTTAATGGTGATTTGCAGGGTAAGACTGTTGCTTTGTGGGGATTGGCATTTAAACCGGAAACGGATGATATGCGTGAGGCTCCGGCATTAGTCCTGATCGATAAATTGCTGAAAGCAGGTTGTAAAGTACGCGCATACGATCCGGCTGCCGTGCAAGAATGTAAGCGCAGGATTGGTGATACTATCTATTATGCTTGCGATATGTATGATGCCGTACTGGATGCTGATGTGTTGATGTTGGTTACCGAATGGAAAGAATTCCGTCTGCCTTCATGGGCCGTTATCAAGAAAACGATGTCCCGGCAGATTGTGTTGGACGGACGTAATATATATGATAAAAAAGAGATGGAAGAACTCGGATTTATTTATCACTGTATTGGTAAATAAAAAAATAAGAGTATCTTTATATAAAAACTAAAATAGATGATGAAAAATGTGGCTGTATCGTTAATGGCAATCTTTTTCGCGGCATGTAGCGGCAATAAGAGTCCCCATTCTCTTCAACAAGAGAAAGAGGATCTTAGTGCAAAAGGACTACTGCAGGGAATTTGGCTGGACGATGAAACGGAGAGCCCGTTGATGCGTGTAGAAGGAGATACTATCTACTATGCAGATGTACAAAGTACTCCCATTGCATTTAAAATAATACGGGATACTCTTTATACTTATGGAAATGATACTACTTATTACAAGATTGATAAGCAGGCAGAACATATATTCTGGTTTCATTCCATAACGGATGATGTAATTAAGTTGCATAAATCCGAAGATGCCAATGATTCAATCTATTTTGTCCGTCAGGAATTAGTCATTCCGGCATATACGGAAGTAACCAAACGCGATAGTGTAGTGACCTATAATGGCACTCGCTATCGCGCATACGTATATATTAATCCTTCTAAAATGAGAGTCATCAAGACGACTTATTCCGAAGACGGGATTAGCATGGATAATGTATACTATGATAATGTGATGCACATTTGTGTGTATGAAGGTAAAAAGAGCCTGTTTGCCAGCGATGTTACCAAACAGATGTTTGACAAAGTACTTCCTGTCGATTTTCTGGAGCAATCCATCCTGTCAGATACAAAGTTTATGAAAGTAGACCGGAACGGTTTTCATTATCAAGCTGTCCTGGCCATTCCGGAAACTTCCATATATAGCATTGTAAATATGGAAGTAAGTTTTAAAGGAGATTTGACTATCACTTCATCCAAATAAAAAAGCACCATACATTCAGATCGTATAGTGCCGGATTAAAAAAGCCTTGCTTTAATTTTGTCTGGGGGGAGACGGACGGTTATTTCTCTTTCCTCCGTTATTATTATTCCTTTTTCCCCGGAAATCTTTTCTTTTGTAGTTGCCACCCTTGCCCTTGCTAAAAGGACGCGGTTTGTATTCCGGAGCTTCTCCCAATTCTTCAGGAATAGGAATTTTATAAATCTCTTTTTCCAGGAAGTTCTCAATACTTTTGAAGTTACTTTGTTCTTTCTCGCTGATGAACGTAAGTGCTACACCATCATTGTTGGCACGTGCTGTACGTCCGATACGGTGTACATAGTCTTCGCTGTCGTGAGGCACGTCGAAGTTGATAACCAGGCGGATATCATCGATATCTATACCACGTGCAACGATGTCCGTAGCTACCAATATATTGATTCGTCCGGCTTTAAACTCATGCATAACAGTTTCCCGTTGAGCCTGTTCCAGATCCGAATGCATTTCCCCTACGTTCAGTTTCATGGATTTCAAAGCCTTGGCTACTTCCTTGACCTTGATTTTAGAAGATGCAAAGACAATCACACGTTCCGGAACTTCATCCATAAAAAGACTGCGTATGATTCCCAGCTTTTGATTTTCGTAGCAAACGTATGCTGCCTGAATAATCTTTTCTGCAGGTTTGGAAACTGCGAGCTTTATCTCTGACGGATTATTTAAGATTGTGTTTGCCAATTGCTGAATCTTTGCAGGCATTGTTGCAGAAAACATGATTGTCTGTCGTTCCTTCGGCAGATATTTCGCAATTTGCATGATATCTTCATAGAATCCCATGTCGAGCATCCGGTCCGCTTCATCCAGAATAAAATAAGAAACCTTGGAAAGATCTACATATCCAAGGCTTAAATGGGCGATCAGACGTCCGGGAGTAGCAATAACAACATCAGCTCCTAAAGTGAGTCCTTTTTTCTGTTGTTCGAACAATATTCCATCATTTCCACCGTATACGGCAACACTCGATACCGGCATGAAATAGGAAAACCCTTCCATTTGCTGGTCGATCTGTTGGGCCAATTCCCGGGTAGGAGACATGATGACACAATTAATCGCATCTTCCGGATGTTTACCTTCAGATAATTTATTCAATACAGGCAGTAGAAACGCGGCCGTTTTACCTGTTCCTGTCTGTGCTACTGCGATCAAATCTTTACCCTCAAGTATGATTGGAATTGCCTGCTCCTGTATAGGCGTACATTCGTCAAATCGCATGGCATCAAGCGCCTCAAGCACATTTGCATTTAATTGTAGTTCGGAAAACTTCATTCTTTTATTTAATTTGTCAGCAAAGATAATCTATTTTTTGGTCTAATTACATATTCAAGTAAGAATCTTTGAATCCGAGAAAATAGAGCACTCCATCCAGTCCGATAGTGTTGATCGATTGCTTGGCATTTGCCACCACTTTAGGCTTTGCGTGGAAAGCAATTCCCAGTCCGGCAACCCCTAGCATAGGGAGGTCGTTAGCTCCGTCTCCTACGGCGATGGTCTGTGCAATATCCACCTTTTCCACTTGTGCAATGAGGCGGAGCAGTTCGGCTTTCCGTTTTCCGTCTACTACATCTCCCAGGTAACGTCCGGTCAGTTTGCCGTCAATAATTTCCAGTTCGTTGGCATAGACGTAATCTATACCGTATTTCTTTTGCAGGTATTGACCGAAATAAGTGAATCCTCCCGAAAGGATGGCGATTTTGTAACCGTACTTCTTCAATACATACATCAGCCGTTCTACGCCCTCCGTGATAGGCAAGCTCTCGGCTATTTCCTGCATTACCGATTCGTCCAGCCCTTTCAATAGTGCTACACGGCGGGTAAAGCTCTCTGTAAAGTCTATTTCTCCACGCATGGCGCTTTCTGTGATGGCCTTTACTTCGTCGCCTACACCGGCACGGATAGCCAGTTCGTCAATCACCTCTGTTTCGATTAATGTAGAGTCCATATCAAAACAGATCAGACGGCGCATACGACGGTACATATTATCCTGTTGGAAAGAAAAGTCCATTTCCAGTTCGCTGGCCAATTTCATCAGCTTCTCCTGCATCGCAATGCGATCTTTCGGAGTACCTCTCACTGAAAATTCGATGCAAGCCCTGGTGCGTGCATCTGCCTGACATTCATCCAACGGGATACGACCTGTCAGACGTTTGATAGCATCAATATTCATGCCCTGCTCGGCTAATATGCTTGTAGCGGCAGAAATCTGTCGGGCGGAAAGCTTGCGTCCCAGAACCGTCAGGATATAACGGTTTTTCCCTTGCATACCTACCCAGTTTTCATATTGCTCGGTGGTGATAGGTTCAAACCGGATGGTCACTCCCAAGGAAGAAGCCTTGAACAACAGTTCCTTCATAATGAATCCGGAATGTCTTTCTTCACTCTTGAACAGGATACCCAGCGATAATGTATTATGAATATCTGCCTGGCCGATATCAAGAATCGTGGCATCATATTTGGCAAGGATTTCGGTCACGGAAGCAGTCAGTCCCGGGCGATCTTCGCCGGTAACTCGAATCAGAATCAATTCAGTATTTGATGGTTGCATAAAAAATAGACTTTAACGCTGCAAAAGTAGAGAAAAAAGTTCGTTTTTATGCTAAATAACATAAAAAGTTATACCCCAAAAGTGAGATTTTTGCTTATTTGCTTGGAAGTTAATTTAATATTTGCTTACCTTTGCACCCGGTTTCAAAAATAAAGGCTCTGATAATCAGCGGATTCCTCTTCGCCTGATGCCTGAAAAGACAACGTTTCGGGAAGAAACCACTGTTTAAGGACAGTCCCGGATAGTATTAACTAAAACCGCATTACATGAATTCTTATGTAAAATGGATTTTTGTTGTATTACTGATTTGTTCCTTGACCGCTTTCGTTGAGAAAGACAAACCTACCGGAGGTTTGAGTGAGGGTGACGTAGCCCCTGATTTTAAAATCGAATCTACGTCAAACGGGCAACCCGCCTTTAAATTGGGAAATTTGAAAGGTAAATACGTGTTGCTAAGTTTTTGGGCAAGTTATGACGCGCAGTCCCGGATGCAAAATGTAAGTTTGAGCAATGCGCTTCGTTCTTCTCATAATGTGGAAATGGTTTCTATTTCATTTGACGAATATCAGTCAATATTTAAGGAAACCGTTCGTAAGGATCAAATAGTTACGCCCACTTGTTTCGTGGAAACAGAAGGCGAGGATTCCGGCTTATTTAAGAAGTACCGTTTAAACCGGGGATTCACTAACTATTTATTGGATGGAAATGGTGTAATTATAGCCAAAAACATCTCTGCTGCAGATCTTTCTGCTTATGTAAAAGAAGTCGGTTAACGATTTTAAGAATATAAGGAGGAAGAGGGATTTTCCAAATCACCGTCAGGTGAAAATAATGGAGAATAGACAAAAGAGGAAATGGATACAACAAAAAAGTTCCGCCTACACTTGCATTAGCAAGAATAGGCGGAACTTCTACTTTTATACTCTTCGTTTATCCGGTGCATCCAAAACCTTGGGGCAATCTATGGATAGAATCCGTGAAGACTGCGGAAGGCTTGCCTACCTTTTATTTAGGTGCCTTCTGGTACAAGAAGAATGCGATACCTGCATAAAGGATATTAGGAATCCAGACTGCAACGGCAGGCGGCACATTTCCGTTCACGGCAAAGGTGGAAGTAATCGTCTGGAACAGGATATAAGAGAAACTTAATCCTAATCCGATACCCAGATGAAGCCCCATACCGCCTTTCGTTTTTCGGGACGAAAGCGATACACCGATGATGGTAAGGATGAAAGAGGCGAATGACATAGCGATTCGTTTGTGATATTCAATCTCAAACTCCTTGATGTTGGCAAATCCTCTTCGTTTCTGTTTGGCGATATAATCGCTTAATTCGGGACTGGTCAGCATTTCCTGCTGATTTTTCATGATAAGAAAGTCAGAAGGTTCCATGTTGATGATAGAGTCTATCCGGTCTCCTTTAGTGATTTTTTCCTTTAAACCATCCAGTTCGCGTACCATATAATCGTGGATCGTCCATTTATGAACGGTGGTGGTGTCGTACGTAATCCGTCGTGCAGTTAAATGTGAAACCAGCTTTTTATCCACAAATTTGTCCAATGAAAAGCGGTTACCGGTTTTCATTGCGTTGTTATAGTTGTCGATATATGCAATCACTCCGCTATCCACTTCCAGCTGCACATTGCTTACCGAGTTTTGTTTCTTTGGTTTGATATACCGGTCTTCAAAATTCAGACGCGTAACACTTCCTTTCGGAATCACATACGAACTTAGTGTGAAAGTGACGAGGGCGATGATAGCGGCAGAAATCATGTAAGGGCGCATCATCCTCTTAAAGCTCATACCGGTGGAGAACATCGCAATAATTTCGGAGTTTTCTGCCAGTTTGGAGGTAAAGAAAATAACAGCAATGAATACGAACAACGGACTGAACAGATTGGAGAAATAGGGGATAAAGTTCATGTAGTATTCAAAGATAATTTTATCCCATGGAGCTTCATGCTCCATTAGTTTGTCCATCTTTTCGTTGAAGTCAAATACCACTGCAATAGAAATGATTAGTGCAATAGCAAATACGTATGTCCCCAAGAACTTCTTGATGATATACCAGTCCAGCCGTTTTATAAATCGATTGCTTTTCATTTCTTATAATCTAGTTGATACTCTTTTGACCATCATCGGCTTCCAAGTCGAGAAATCTCCAGCGATAATGTGCTTTCTTGCTTCCCCTGCCAGCCACAGATAGAATGCCAGATTATGTATGGAGGCAATTTGCATAGCCAGTAGCTCTTGCGCATGGAAAAGATGGCGCAAATAAGCCTTGCTGTATAATGTATCCACGCAAGAGGCTCCGTCGGCTTCGATAGGAGAGAAGTCCGTTTCCCATTTCTTGTTCCGCATATTGATAATGCCATCTTTGGTGAACAACATGCCATTTCGTCCGTTTCTTGTAGGCATAACGCAGTCGAACATATCCACGCCGCGTTCTATTCCTTCAAGAATGTTGACAGGAGTTCCGACACCCATAAGGTAACGGGGTTTGTCTTTGGGGAGTATTTCATTGACAATCTCGATCATTTCGTACATCTTGTCTACCGGTTCGCCTACCGCCAAACCACCGATGGCATTCCCGTCAGCACCTTTGGACGCTACAAACTCTGCAGATTGCTTGCGCAGGTCGGGATAAACACATCCCTGCACGATGGGGAAGAGAGACTGATTATAACCGTATTTAGGTTCTGTCTCGTTAAAACGTTGTATACAACGGTCGAGCCATCTGTGGGTTAATCCTAATGACTTTTTGGCATACTCGTAATCCGAGTCGCCCGGAGGACATTCGTCAAAAGCCATCATAATATCCGCACCGATGGTACGTTCTATGTCCATCACCTTCTCCGGAGTGAAGATGTGCTTGCTTCCGTCGATATGCGAACGAAATTCGGCTCCTTCTTCACGCAGCTTTCTGATTCCGGCTAATGAAAATACCTGAAAACCACCGCTGTCAGTCAGCATGGGGCGGTCGAAACCGTTGAAACGGTGCAGCCCGCCTGCTTTCTCGATCACGTCCAGTCCCGGACGCAAATAGAGGTGATAGGTATTACCCAGAATAATCTGTGCCTGAATATCTTCTTTCAATTCGGTCAGATGTACTCCCTTCACAGTGCCCAGTGTGCCCACCGGCATGAAGATAGGTGTTTGTATCTGCCCGTGGTCTGTTGTTATCAGACCGGCACGGGCATTACTTTTAGTGTCTGTATATTGTAACTCAAATGTCATTCCTGGCTGGGTTTCTTAACAGATAAATCAATAGGATTCGCTACTTTCTCGTTAGTCAATGCAATAGCGAATACCTCTCTTATATCGTTTACATAGTGGAAAGTCAGTCCTTTCAAATAAATATCCTGAATTTCATCTATGTTCTTTTTGTTCTCGGCACTCATGATGATTTCCTTGATTCCGGCACGTTTGGCTGCCAATATTTTCTCTTTGATGCCACCCACAGGAAGCACTTTGCCGCGAAGAGTGATTTCTCCTGTCATGGCAATGTTGGCTTTCACTTTTCTTTGAGTCAGGGCAGAAGCCAGTGAAGTGGCCATTGTGATACCTGCTGACGGACCATCTTTCGGAATAGCCCCTTCAGGAACGTGGATATGGATATTCCAGTTGTCAAAAATCTCTTCATCCAGACTAAGAACAGAAGCGTGTGCCTTGATATATTCAAGTGCCAGCATGGCAGATTCTTTCATCACATCTCCCAGGTTACCTGTCAGTGTGAGACGTCCGCCCTTGCCACGGCTCAAGCTCGTTTCTACAAATAAGATTTCGCCTCCGACAGCTGTCCATGCCAATCCGGTGACTACACCTGCGTAATCATTTCCCTGATACTTGTCGCGTGTATATTCCGGTGCTCCAAGGAAATCATACAAATCTGTCGGTTTGATTTCCGTCTTGGCGAAATAACCGTCCGTAGCATATTGACGGGCTGATTTACGAAGGATTTTACCGATCTTCTTTTCTAGCTCACGAACGCCGCTCTCACGGGTATATGATTCGATGATAGCTTCCAACGTATCTTTGGGAAGCTTGATATCTGTCTTTTTGAGTCCGTTGGCTTCCAGTTCTTTGGGAACCAGATGCTTACGGGCTATCTCTACTTTTTCTTCTGTGATATATCCACTTACCTCAATCAATTCCATACGGTCGAGCAACGGGCCGGGGATTGTATTCAGGTTATTGGCTGTTGCAATAAACAATACCTTGGAGAGGTCGTAGTCTACATCCAGAAAGTTATCATGGAAAGCAGTGTTCTGTTCCGGGTCGAGCACTTCTAACAATGCGGAAGAGGGGTCTCCCTGACGGTCGGCGCTGACTTTGTCTATTTCATCTAGGATGAAGACAGGATTGGACGCACCGGCTTTTATCAAGCTCTTGATGATTCGTCCCGGCATAGCGCCGATATAAGTCTTACGATGACCGCGAATCTCTGCTTCGTCATGCACACCGCCTAAAGACATACGTACATATTTCCGTTTGAGCGCAGATGCGATGGATTTTCCAAGAGATGTTTTACCCACTCCCGGAGGGCCATACAAGCAGATAATCGGTGATTTCATATCACCTTTCAGCTTTAATACGGCTAAGTGTTCCAAAATACGCTCTTTTACTTTCTCCAGTCCGTAATGGTCTTTGTTCAACGTCTTTTCTGCGTTTTTAAGGTTCAGATTGTCAGTTGTATAAGTACCCCATGGGAGATTGAGCATCGTTTGCAGATAGTTGAGCTGTACGCTGTAATCCGGAGATTGCGGATGAGTGCGTTCCAGTTTGGCAAGTTCTTTCATGAACGTGTCTCTGACTTCTAAATTCCAGCGCATTCTTTCTGCCTTCTGGCGCATTTCCTCTATTTCCTGCTCCTGACCGCCGCCACCCAGTTCATCCTGGATGGTTTTGATCTGCTGTTGCAGGAAGTATTCGCGTTGCTGCTGGTCGATATCTTCGCGGGCACGCATTTGGATGGATGCCTTGATTTCTGCCAGTTGCACTTCGCGGTTCAGAATTTCCAGTAAGTGATAAGTGCGTTCACGCAATGAGTTGATGCTCAACAAGTCCATCTTCTCATCTTTCTTGAACGGCAGGTTTGAGCAGATGAAATTGACCAGGAACATTGAGTTGTTGATATTTTTAATAGCAAACGACGAATCCTGATGCATCACATCTGATGATTTGATGTATCTCATTGTCAAGTCCTTGCAAGTTTCCACCAGGGCTTGAAACTCTTTATCATCTTTGCCGGGGACATCTTCCTCCAAAAGTTCTATTTCACCTTTCAGGTACGGATGAGTTTCGATGATGCTAGTCAGACTTAAACGTTTCATTCCCTGAAGAATGACTGTTGTTGTCTGATCCGGCATTTCCAATATCCGCACAATTCGTCCTACGGTACCGATATTGTGTAAATCTTCCAGTTTCGGATCTTCTGTATGTGCCGATCTCTGGCATACTACTGCAATATCTTTATGTTTCTTGTCAGCATCTCGTACGAGTTTCAGAGAAGACTTACGGCCTACCGTGATCGGCAGGAATACTCCAGGAAACAATACCATATTACGTAAGGGGAGTACCGGAAGAATTTCACCAGATTTCACATTTACATCAAATGCTTGTTCATCGTTCCCATCATAGTCTGTGATTAGCGAGAAGTTGTTATCGCCTCCATCTTCCAATAAATATCTTTCTTTCATTTTTTCGTTTTAATTTAGTTTATGTCATATTGATATGCATAAATCGTTTGCAAAGTTAATTGATTCTCTCTAATAATAAAGCACTGCGCAGAATAAAAACACAAAAACAATGCCAAAATATCGGCTTGTAAAGGGAGTATTCCATAATTATTATTTATTTTTGGCGATTTGCAATAAAATAATAGTATAAAACGGCTTTAAGATAAACGGATAAAATGTCGAATCCTTATTTTCAATTTAAGCAATTTACGGTATGGCATGATAAATGTGCCATGAAAGTCGGTACGGATGGGGTGCTTCTGGGAGCTTGGACTTCCGTTGAAAGTGCGCACCGGATTTTGGATATTGGGACGGGAACAGGGTTGGTAGCTTTAATGTTGGTGCAACGCAGTTTGCCGGATGCAAATATTGTAGCGTTGGAAATAGATGAAGCGGCTGTCGGGCAAGCCAGGGAAAATATTATTCGTTCGCCCTGGAAGGAGCGGGTAGAGGTGGTGCAGGCTGATTTTAGGAAATACAGGTCTTCGGATAAATTCGACGTAATTGTTTCTAATCCTCCTTATTTTGTCGATTCGCTGGAATGTCCGGATCGTCAGAGAGCCGCGGCGCGTCACAATGATTCTTTGACCTATGAAGATTTGTTGGAAGGAGTAAGCGGATTATTGACAGAAAACGGATTTTTTACAGTGGTGATTCCGGCAGATGTAGCTGAACGGGTAAAAAAGATAGCTTCTATAAAGAAATTATATGCAGTCCGTCAACTGAATGTAATCACTAAACCCGGCGGTATTCCGAAACGTGTTTTGATTACTTTTTCTTTTTCCAATCAAGAGTGCATTGTAGAAGAACTATTGACAGAACTGGCTCGTCATCAATATAGCGAGGAATATATGACGCTAACCCGGGATTATTATTTGAACATGTAAAAGGGTGACGCTATCCGGTAAAGATAGTGACGGTATATGCTTGCGATAGTGACGGTATCGCTGTCATATACCGTCACTATTTCAAAGCTAGTTCAAAAACGCTATTTTGAGATCTTCGTTCTATTCCTTTCTAACTCATAATTCAAAAGAGTAATTTCTAGCTTTTGAACACTATTTGCTAGCAGTATTTTCTGAAGTTGCTCTTGAAGTGAAATTATTATTTTGTCTTTTGATAGTCTTAAATTCAATAAGCTGCTACAATAACTATACTACTCTTTTAAATTATTTGTTTTGTATATGCTTTATTTTAAATTCTTTCAGTGACTTTTCTATCTTTTGATAAAGGTCTGTCGTTTTTGTTGAGTATGTAGATAAAGAACCCCTAGGCTCATCTGCGAATCTGAATAATTCATCTGCATCTGCATATATTGATACTAACTCATTATAAGCATCTTTACAACTTGAAGGATAATCATTTAGTTGTGGCATTATAGCCTCGATTGAATCTTTCTTTTGTTTTAGTCTCTTATAGGTATCTGTTGTGATAATAAACTCTTGATGCTTCGCTAAGGCTTCATTGAAATCAGTGCAATATTCTCCATTGTATTCATGATCGTAAATTACTTTTCTCCAAGTATCACAATAATGAAGAGCTATTGCTTCACTTAAATCAGCTTCTTTCTCAATCATAGAAGCGGTATTAGAGAGTTTTGCTATATACTCCTTTTCTGAATTACATGAAACCAAAACTATGGCTAGTATCGCACTCAAATAAAAAAACTTTTTCATCATATCGTTATTTTTGTTACACAATCAATTTATTAGAATCCTGTTTGTAATACTGTATTAGAGTATTACAAGATTGATATTTTATATTCAAAAAAACATTTATTTTATTACTTGAAGAATATCCAATGATACGCTTATTTGATTCTTCTGGAATTCTAAAATTCAGAAAGGGACTTTGTGAATGCGAATATAGTGAAATGAAAATAACAACGAGCATCAGCAGAGTTTTCTTCATGTGTTTAAGTATTTTGTTTGTTATCGTTTTCTCTATAAACAATGTTTGTATTTCCGCTATAAAGTTAACGCAAAACATTGATAACGCCAAAATAAAAGGGTAGTAAAGTTAACAAAATAGATTTTTACTCTAAATTAAATAAGAAAATGAGGATAATGCTAGAAACCTGTTCAAAGATAGTTCAAAGAATTGCCCTTTTTATTTGCCCCCAAACGGGGATAATTACACTTATCCTATATATAATAAAAAAGCCAATACTAATTGTACTGGCTTTATTTTGTGAATCTTGACTTGATTTTCTTCGTCGGGGTAGCGGGATTCGAACCCACGACCCCCTGCTCCCAAAGCAGATTGTTTTAGAAGGATATTCAGCTACAAATCAATTAATTATAATGATGTGAGCTAACCTATTCAAAGATAGTTCAAAGAACGCTATTTTGAGGGCTTTATTTTAGCCTTTTCTAACTCATAATTTAATAAAGCAATTTCTTGCTTTTGAGCACTGTTTTCTCCCAGTGCTTTACGGAGCTGATCCCAGAGGGAAGCGATTGTTTTGTCTTTTTCTTCCATATTTTATATATTAAGATAAAACTCATGAATGTAAATACTTACTTTGAACGCATATTAATTTCTTTCAAAATTATAGTTTATCGATTAAGGCAGATCAACCTTATTTTTTCTGTACTAATAAATAGTATACTTATCATATTTGTTAATTTACTATATGTTGTTACAGATCTTTTATTTCTATTGGCTTGGTTACTCCCTTTTAGTATTATCTTTATCATCTTTTTCTTGACGAGGTAATTCTGGTAATGGACCTTGACGCTCTAACTGTTTAAAACTAGGAAAACTATCTTGAATTTCAGAAGAGGCACATAATGCAGGATGAAATTCAGTTCCTGCTACTATTAATTTAGTCAGTTCGGTCAATGATTTTGTATATCTGTTTTTTTGCTCTGCTTCAGTCAAGCCGTTAGCATCTTCTGGCTTTTTATACTTGGTACTTTCAACCTGTTCTTGAATAAGCTGTTCAATTACTTTTTCTTGTATATTTATTAAATTTTCAATAGCACCATTTTCCATTTGGGTTCTTTTAAGAATTTCTTTAGCTTGATCTAATTCAATCTTTTTCTTAGCAATATCAAGAGCGCTGTTTATTGCTATAATCAATGCTTTTACTATTTGAGTGCTACAAACTGCAATGATTATCCATAAAGACCCATGGTCTAGCTGTTCTACTTTCACCTCACTTCCGCCATTAATAGTAGAAATTCCATTTAATGATTTTTCTAATAAGCTAATCTTTTCTGATAGATCGATCGGATAGTCCATTTATCTGAGGCAACTTTATGTTAATAGTGGTATCTTTTTCATCTGTAGTAATATAGCCATCGATCCATATACTAAAAGTTGCTATTAAAAATTTTAGTCGGTTCGAAAAGTTTACAAAAGATGATTGCTGGCTGGAACTAACAAAAACTGTATCAGTAAAAGCAGATTGGATCACATTAAGAAATTCTTCTTCATCCGTACCATGAGTAGGTAATATATGTGCTTTAATTAAAGCATCTATACCCTTCTTTGTCTCTAATATATTACTCACGTAATAATTACCATTGGAAGCCGGAAAAGTTGGATTAAAGGACTTCTTTGCAATATTTATATTCTGCTTTATATCGATTAGTCTCATAATTTCATATTTATATAGTAGTAATAATTGTATATATTTTTTCTTGATAATTTTCTTATTCTTTGATGAACTATACAAGACTTCTATTCATTTTCCCTTCTTCCGTCAATCTCCAAGCTGATGAGGGTCCTTCTCTTCCTGGAACTCGTTCTAAATACCCTTCATCTCTTAACTTATAAAATTCTGACTTCATAGAGTTTTCAGATTTTATACCAGTTATATCACGAGCTTGTTTGTTTGTTATAACATCATTATTGTCTAAGAATTTTAGAATTAATTCAGAAGCTCTAGCTAATGGAATATGGGGAATAGTTACATATACATAGTTATCTCTTTCCTCTATTCTAGGTGACTGCAACTTCCATTCTTTCATTTTTTGAAATGCTGTGTTTAATCCTTCGCCAATATCTTTGTTAGGGGCGTCCTTGTATTTGCTTAATGTTCTTACTATTTTTGAATTCCTCGCATATCGTGTATCAAGTATATTATCAATAGTCACATTTCCTGGCAATTTCCCTGGACTAATTACTTCAATTCTATTATCATAAATGTGAATCTGAACATCATCTGATATTGAATAATCCCGATGAATAATTGCATTAGTTATAATCTCCCAAATTGTTTCTTTGGGGTATTCCATCGTTTTTAATTTACCATCAGTACCCCAAACCTGAATTTGAGACATAATTTCAGAAACTTTATTTACGGTATCTGTTATTAGTTTATATGAAGGTCCTTCAATGGAAAATGTTTCTTTTAAATTCTCTCTTTCAGGTTCTTCTTCCTTTGTTTCATATCGAATAATCTTAACAGCACATTTTTTTGGCAAATTTGCGGATGGGTTATCTGCGAATAGTAATATGCCTGCAACTGTTGGTTGGCATGTCTTATTATGAATCAAATTTTCACTAAAACAATATTCTAAAGGATCTGTTCGAGGAGAAAGTTCTTGTAGGAAATCTGTTATATTATTATTATCATAGACTATTTCTGGATCAGCCTGTGGAACTAAATCATTTTCATAAGTTACAGTACCTTTAGCAAATCGAAGATTGGCAATCTGTTCTTCTTGTGTTAGTTTTAATGATTGAGCACCTTTTCTTAAATAACATTCATGGTTTGATGTTTTATGAACTTGATTACTTTTTTCAACTTTAACTCTTAAAAGATATCCTGGATATTCAGGACATGTTAGAAAGCTTTGAGCTACCTCTAGTGAAGGAACTATTAATAGGAAAGTTCCTAAGATAGAATTATATTCTTCTATTGTTGACATTCCATCCCAACGTTTATCTGTATCTGACTCATCTTTATAATCTTTGATACCTATGACGAATTCACCTCCGTCAGCATTTGCAAAAGCTACTGCAATTTTTTGAACTTTACTACCAGAAACTTCTTTAGCTTTAAAATCATAAAAATGATTTTCTTCTTGTTCTATAATTTTTCTAGCTTCTTCTTTAGATATAATTAGGGTATTTATACTCATTGGGGTATCGTTTTAAGTTTTGATTTTATCTATATGAACTTTGTTGTTTACTATTTTTGTTGCTGCATTGTAATTGTAGTTAACGCAGGGCCAAACTCTTTTAATAACTCGTCCATAGTTGGAGAAACAACATCTAAATATTTGTGTCCTGATTGTTTATCATTCTTTTTTAAATACAGTCTTGAATAAAGTGTATCTCCATTTTTACTATTTATTATTTTAATACCTTTTGCCAATGATACTTTGATTGTTCGGTATGTACCATCTAATAGCTTGAGATCAACGTCTTTTTCTAATTGTTGTTGCATCTCTATAACTTTTTTCTTAAATTCATTTATATCAAATTCATCCATAATATTCTGTATTTTATACACAATTAATTTACTAGACTTCTAAATTCATCTTATATAGAGTTGATGAAGTCTACAGCGTAACTCATATCCCGCTTAGTGTACTCCATGTATTCTCTGATAGCTTGATCTGTATATCCTTTGTTTTTAAGAATCTTCCATTTGCGTAAATGTTGTTTGAAGTCATCGCTGTTTTCATCCACTGTCGGCACCTCTTTTGCAGGAGCCTCGTTATATGGCTTATTGGGTTCTTTTTTCAGTTCTGCTACAATATTTTCATCCTTGGCAACATGGGGCTTATCGTTATCCTTTGAGTTACTTTGCTCCTTTATTGCAGAAGAAAGTTTATCAATGCTTGAAGACAATTCACGGCTTCTTTCAGCATATAATTTTTTTAGTTGCTTTACATCAGTCGCAAGTTGGAGGAACTTCACTATCAAAACAATAAGAATAATCAGTTGGATAATCCCAGCCAATAGATATACAACACTTATAAATCCAAATGCTTCCATAGGTTTATTTATTAGTTAGTTTATTCAATCGTTCTTGCCACTTGGTTACATCTTTACTATACCTCGAATCTGAAGAGAACACTTCAATGGCCTTCTTTATTACTCGTGCTTCATCCTCGTACCTTTTTTCTCTATGATAGATAATCATCAGACGATTATATGAATGGCTTACTAGGTATCCTATTCTCAAATTATTCTCGTAAACCTCAATCGCAGAAGCTATATCACCTTGTTTTTCAAATGCTATTCCTTCATTATTATTGGTAGCAGTTTGATGCAAATTATTCTCATCATCTTTATGTGCAGCAAGTTTCTTTTCCCATTCTTTTAGTACTGTTGCTTTCACTGTAAACCATTTGCTTTCATCTAACAAATGCTCTGCAAGATAATCGGCTGACATTTTGCTATCCATTATTGGGAAATATTGCTGTAATTTCCACCACGTAACCTTTGTATATTCAGATGTGGGTATGGATGTGCTATCAGTTCGTATCGGACCTGATTTTTTTAATATTTGATTTTTCTTCCATAGCTCAATTAAGCCTTTTCCTACTTCAAAATTATACTGTCCATTTAATATAGCATCTTTATATTTTATAGCAGTTTGATTATCCATATATGGAAAATAAGTTCGAATATCTGCTGCGGTGAGATTTTGGGTAGAGGAATTATTATTCGATTCTTCCAGATCATTGCCTTTTAATAGCATTAACAATCCCAATACAACTATCCCTATTATTATAAAGAACCACATATTACTTATTCATTAATACATTAATCAATCGTTCCTTTTCTTCGAGCAATCTATCCTTGCCTTCAATAACAGCTTTCAAATGCCTAATTTCTATCATAGCATCCTCAAGTCTATCTTGGCATTCATTAGTTGATATATTACCGTTATTATCTCTACCAACCAAAATATTCTTTGTACCATTTTGCATTACACTAGGTGTTATATCTTCGAAGAATGATGTTGGTGATAAATTTAAAACAGATGAAATATGTATAAGTAGTTCTGTATCAATATTTTCTTTTTCAAATATTGAATAAGTATAAGGTCTGCTTTTGTTTATCAACTTTGCAAAGTCTGTTACACTTATATTTCTTTTAGCGACTTCTTCTTTGATTTTGTTACCTATATGCATACGGATATTATTAAATTATCTTAATAGATTACACATTTTGTCTTGTTTTTGATTACAGTGTAATGCTTTTGATTACATTTGCAGTATAAAGTTAACGCAAAACAATGATAACGCCAAAATAAAAGGGCAATAAAGTTAACAAAATAGATTATTTACTCTAAATCAGATAAGATATGAAACAGAAAATCTACAAAGTCAGTAAAGAGCGAGCTATCCAAATTGCTGCTGACTATAATTGTGTAAGTATTGAGATTGCCAGGAATTATACCGATAGTGAACTCAAGGAAGTTCTCCGGATGCTAAAACTTAAAGCTGATTTCTAACCCTAAAAAACAAGATCGCAATGAAGAATCTAAATGAAGTAATGCGCATCCTAGGCGGAAGTAAACGTTTCGATTTCGAATACAATGAGAACGGATATTCCTGTATTCTAGTAGTTTCAAGTTACCACTCCGGTGAAGAAGTAAGACTCGATCTTTCTAAACTTGATGATGAAATGCTTGAAGCCTTGCAAGTAGAAGATAAAGATAATGAAGAAATGGAGGATTAAGTCATGAAGGTGAGAATCAAGAATGTAACCGGTTCAACTGGTAACGAATGGCTTCTATGGGAGCTAAAAAAGGAAGCAGGAGTAAAAGAAGGAGATATAGTTGAAGGTAAATTCAATCCTAAAAATAAGGCAGTAGACTTTACTAGGGGTACAACAGAATGTGTTGCTTGGCTCGGAGAAACTTGCGAAGAAGTCAAAGACTAAAATAATAAAGCATGCAGGTTTAGTTTTCGATGCAAACCCTTTGAGAATGCGCCTTCCGGTAATGGAGAATCTGAAAGAGGTTACGAGATAGAATGAATCTTTAATCATCCGCGCAACAGCGATACGTTGTCCTTGGCAGGCTTGGTCGCTTTCCAGGAAACTAATTACTATAATATAATAATGTATATGGAAAATCAATTAGAAACTATCAAAGCTAATCTGCCTTACGGATACGAAAAGCAGATTGCGAAGGAAGTAGGATGCTCACAGGGTACAGTGCACAATATCCTCAACAACAAACCTGCTTCCGCTCGCTCAACCTACAAAGCAAAAGTATTGAATGTCGCTGTAAGAATGGCTAATGAAGCTTTGGAAGTCACCAAAGGAATCTCCAGAGCGGCAGCCGAACTAGAAACTTTGCATCATGGAACTGCAAGCTGATTCTGCTCTAACCAAGCGGGAAAATCAAATAGCGGGACTGGCTGCTTGTGGCTTGGCAAAGAAGGAGATTGCAGACAGATTAGGTACTGCCTACGGAACGGTAAATGTCCTGTTAGATAAGGCCTACAAAAAGACGGGGACCAGCAAATTGAACGAACTTGGTGCTTGGTGGATAAATAGAGTTTTTGCTCTAAATATAGACTTCAAGCAATTGCAGAAATCATTAATCGCTCTTTCATTTCTTGGAATTATTGCCTTTCAAATTGCATTTGACTGCAACAACGACCTTAACCGGAGTCGGCGGGCAAGAATACGAAGAAATAGGATTGAAGAAGTATATGAACTCTAATCAATATTAATCAGGCAGCATAGCATAGAGATGCAGATGTGTTTCAGTAATTAAAAGCTCAACACCATTCAAAAGTAAAACAAAGAAACAGCCTAATTAGAGATTATGGAAAATTGCTTCGAAATTATGGTCGCACGATGTATTAAGATCGGAACTGTTCAAACGTTGACGATGTTAGGGCTACTTCCCGAAGTAGTAACTATATCACAAGCGGAAGATATATACGGAAAACGCCTGATTACAGAATGGCGCGAAAAAGCCTGGATTAAGTTTTATCCGGCAAATAATAAGGAAAGAGGAAAATATTATGTGAAGCGGTCAGAACTGGAAACAGCTAGCGCAATGATGGATTTGCATAATAAAGTTCCGGACAATATCATCAAACAATTAATGCAGACAGCTGTATGACACAAGTTAAACAAGGATCTTCCTTATTAAAGGAATTACAGGATAAGATAGGAAAGCAGTTGGATGAAAGAGAAAGCGCTATTAAAAATTACAGTCCTTCTCCCATCAAATGTAGTTCATCAAAAACAGATATCAGAAAAGAACCTACGGCTGAAGATATACTCCTAATGGAAGAGTATAGGCGTGGAGTATATCAAGGAGATTAAATTATTAATAATTAAATAATTATGAGTAATAGTATTCAAATCAAAGTGGAGGAGCTTAACGCACTTCCAGCAACGAAAATTGTCGAAAATGAGAAAGTTGAACAGAAGTTTGTCGGCATGTATAACGCTATTTGGGGCACAGAAATGGGTGAACAGATTTATAACCGCGAGAAGTTTCATTTCAATAAATTATTGACTGAAACGCCAGCTTTACAGGAATGTACAAAACTGTCCCTCTTTGGTTGTTTTCTTGATATGGCGGTGAATGGTCTTTCACTTGACCAATCAGGCAGGCCACAGTGTTATTTAATTCCCCGTAACGTTAAGGTAAAGACTCCTAGCGGTGATATGTGGGAAAAGCGAGCAGGACTTACTGTTTCTGCCTACGGTGAAGTATATATGCGACAACGCGCCGGACAGGTCCGCTATGTAGATAATCCTGTAGTAGTATTTGAAGGTGACAAATTCCGCCCTATTATCGGAGTAAATGGTGCTAAATCTATAGAGTACGAAGGAGCTTTCCCGAGAAAATCAGATAAGCCGGTTGCCGTATTTATCCGCATTGTACGCAATGATGGGTCAGTTGATTATTCTTGGATGATGGAATCTGATTGGAAGCGTCTATCAACCTTTTCTGCAAAGCAAAACAAGGGAACTGCAAACTCCCTGTATACCTCTAACGGTGGATTTATTGATACCGGATTCCTTGAAAACAAAATGATTAAACATGCTTTTGATGCATATCCAAAAGTGCGAACGGGCAATTATACATCTATGGAGACACAACAGGAAGAACCTGTTATTGATTATGGGCTAGTAGATGAAGAAAAGGTAAATGAGCCTATTCAATCCGCACCCTCCGTAGATGATACCAAGATTCCTTTCGGAGAAGAAAAGCAACTAGAAGCCCCGGAACCTGTGCAAGTAGCAGTATCCGAGGATGATGAAAACGGAGGCTTCTAAGTATTTATTAACCAATTTAAGAAAATAATTATGCCAACAGAATTAATCAAAATAGACGAAGTAAAAAACATTTTTTCATCATTTCCCGAAATTATGGGAAGGAATACTCTCTCCGTAAAAAAATGTAATGAAGCAGGGCAGGCTCTCCTTGATACAATCGAGGGAGAAGGTATGAATGAAACGATAGATCAGGCTGCAGCTGACTTCTTGAAAAAAGTAAATACTACTCTCAAGAATATGGACGAACGTCGCAAGCCCATCACGCAGATATTCGACAAAGTTCGTTCTTTCTTTACTTCACAAGAAAAAGAAATTGATCCTAAGGATTCTTCTACAATCCCCGGAAAGCTTGTAGCAAAGCGCAATGAGTATGCTAAGTTCAAATATGAAGAAGAGCAGAAGAGAAAGAAAGAAGCCGAGCAAAGAGTATTAATCAATAATGAAAAGGTAAGCTATCAACAAGCAATAGAAAATGGACTTCTTTCTTATTTCAGTTCATATCTATCTTCTAAGGTAACCGAGCTGCAGAATATTTTTTCGGGATTGACTTATGTAAACTTTGATAGAGAAGTAATCGGTATAACTGTTTTCCAAACTGATTACCCGAAAGCTCATTTTGATAAATTCACTGCTGAATATGCTACCTATTATATCAATAAGGAGATAAAAGCAGAGATTCGCAAAAATACATTGCTGGGTAAATATGAGCAATATGCTCAACAGTATAAGGCTAAAATTTCAAGTGTTAAACAAGATCTTATCGACCGTATTCCGTCTAAGCGTAAAGAGTTGGCTGAACTGGAACAGCTTCGCTTGGCAAATGCAGAAGAAGCCGCAAAAGCAGAAGAATTGCGCAAACAACGAGAAGCAGAAGAGGCAGCCAAACAATTACAAGAGTTAAAGAGAAAGGAAGAAGCAGATAGGCAGGAGGTTGCAATGAAAACGCAACAAAGCTCAATCGGTAATCTTTTTGCTGGTGCTGCTGCATCTGTTGCACCTCCACCGACAAACGCTAAGGTAAAAGAAAAGATTGTTGTTCTTCATCAGCAAGGATACCTGGAAATATTTCAGATGTGGTGGATAGGCGAGGGGCAGACTCTTCCTTTTGATGAGTTAGAGAAGATCTTTAAAAAGATGACTACATACTGCGAGAAGAAAGCAAACAGTAAAGATCAGACACATATTGAATCACAATTCATCAGCTACGAAGCAGATGTGAAAGCTAAATAGTTATGTCAAATCCCGATTCATACTATTCACGTTCGGAAGTCAGTAATTCAGATCTGACAGAGCTTAAAAACTATCTTTATCCCCGTGTTCAATACGGGGATAAAGAAAAGGCTTTCAAGTTCGGTACTCTCGTAGATGCTCTTATCACAGAGAATGACCGTGTCCGGTATGACAAGCTGATGGTAGACGATTACTTGTATACGACAGAAGAATTTGAGCTAGGGCTTGAAATGCGTAAGGCGCTCCGGAAAGAGGCGGAGAAAGATCAATTCCTGGCTGTCGTGTTGGCGCAATCTGATACACAGAAGTTCATGGTAAATAAGCAGCAGGAGTTCTATTATGGAAATTTTGCCTACCATCTTGATACACGATGTAAATGGGATTGGTGGTTGTCTGCTTACAATTTTGGAGGTGATTTAAAAACGACTTTTGCAGAGTCACAGGCGCAATTTGATGAAGCTATCGACTTTTTCGACTGGGACCGTTCCCGTGCCTGGTATATGGATATTGCAGGGAGCAATAGAGATTTCATCTACGCAATCTCAAAAAAGAACTGTAAAATCTTCAAGCATTTTATCACCGACCGTAACCACCCTACGTATATCAAGGGGAAAGAGAAATACGAGGACCTTGCTTTTAAATGGTGGCAACTAATGGTTTAAATATATTTTAAGTGAAAACAATATGAACTTACTAATCACTCCAAAAGAACAAATTTTGGCTGAATTACAAAATATTGATTCTTTTCTCAATATCACAATGAGCGAAAATGCTGAAGAAGCCGTACAGCGTGGCAATGACCTGGCTGTATATGTTGCTCGCTCCGGCAAACTGCTTGCAGACTCGAAATACTGGCTTAATGAGACAATGAAGTCCGAGGTCATGCAAACACTCGTTGATACAGCTAAAAATGCGAAAGCGACAGCAACAGCGATAAATGCCCTAATTAGTTCTTTATGCCGGGAGGAGCGATATCTCGTCGATTGGTGCGAACGTTGTAACCGGACAGCAACACATCAATTATCATGGTGTGTAACTGTGATAAGTAAAGCAAAAGAGGAAATGAAAATGGCCGGAATGCATAACAACAAAAAGTAATTATCATGAAAATTTTAAGAAAAATTACAATCGGACTGGCCGTTGTCGGCCTGTTTACAGCATTATCTTTTTCTCAAAGAGAAGATGCAACATCAAGAGAAATAACTACGGCTGCCGTCATGGGAGTTGTATCAACATTTAGTATTATCACTTTATCAACCAAAGAAGATTATGGAACAAGCAAAAAATGAGATTAAAAAGGCGGTCGTTAAGAAAGACCGGCTGAATGTTGTGTATAATGAACGCTTCTCTGAAGCAAACTACACGAATGTAATTAACAAGAGCTGCGATCAGATCATTCACAGCGATTTAAGGGAGGCGTTTATTCGACTTAGATTGCATCTCGTCGTATTGTGTGAACAGCCAGAGGCTTCTAATATCAACAAGGATAGCTTTTCTTCTCCGGGCTATGCAGAGACACTAGAAAATTATATCATTACAGGTTATGCAAATGACAGCGTCGATGGTGTTTCTGGAATTACTATCATGGGGTCTAAACTTCTTCAGTCCGGTAAAGTTGTTGATCTAAAAATCTTCGTCCCTCTTCTTGATGAACAATATCTCTACTACGAAGAATTAAGCATTGATGCAGCTGCATGTGATGCTGAAGTAGAAAGTTACCTATTTGAAGAAAAATGGGGAATTAGACAAGAACGTCTTGATTTCGAAACCGATGAACCAGAAGAAGCTATCATAGTGGAAGAAAAGCCGAAGAAAAAAGGAAGAAAAAAACAGATAGATGCTCCTGCACCTCTTGACGCAACCGCATAACTTACAATCACCATAGGGGGAAATTATCCCCCTATAAAATACTCTAAATCATGAATATTGAATTAAAAGGAGATAACTTTGAATTATCATTCAAGTATAAACCTTCTATTGTAGATCGAGTCCGACAAATTCCCGGAAGACGTTTTGACGGTGCAAAAAAAGTTTGGATAGTTCCAGCTCGGAGTAGAGTTGACCTTGAAAGAATGATTTATCAAATACGGCAATTTGAGAATATCAATTGGGTAAATGGTACAGAAAAAAAGGAGGAGGATATCGCTTATGATATTCCGGAATTACCTGATTTAACCGTTCCGCACAATTTGAAAATTCAGCCTTATCCTTATCAACTTAAAGGTATTGCACGTGGTTTGCAACTTAAACGATTTATGAATTGCGATGAACCAGGCTTGGGGAAGACATTACAGAGTATAGCAACAATTAACCTCGCAGACGCTTTTCCTTGTCTTGTTGTATGCCCTTCATCATTAAAAATCAACTGGCTACGTGAATGGGAGAAGTTTACGGATAAAAAGGCGATGATCCTAACCGACAAGGTACGTGATACATGGACTTTTTTCTTTCAGACAGGAATGCACCAGGTATTTATTGTTAACTATGAATCATTAAAGAAGTACTTTGTACAACGTATAAAGAAAGCTGAAGGCTGGACGCTGCGAGATGTGGAATTTAGAAACTCAATCAATTTATTCAAGTCTGTTATCATTGATGAAAGCCATCGTTGCAAATCTGCATCAACCCAGCAGGCTAAGTTTTGCAAAGGTATTTGTACCGGCAAAGAATGGGTTATTGAATTGACGGGAACACCGGTGGTAAATCGGCCTAAAGATTTGATTCCGCAGTTGGCTATTTTAGATCGAATGAACGATTTCGGTGGATATAAACCATTTGTTGATAGATACTGTTCCGGACAGAGAGAAGCATCAAATTTGAGAGAATTGAATTTTAACCTATGGAAGTACTGTATGTTTCGTCGTGAAAAGTCACTTGTCCTCACAGATCTTCCCGATAAAATACGGCAGGTGAATACTTGCGAAATCACAAATCGAAAAGAGTATATGGATGCAGAACGCGACCTTATTATGTATCTACAGAAATACAAGGACGCTGACGACGATAAGATAGCTAAGGCAATGCGCGGTGAAGTGATGGTACGTATCAATATTCTACGGCAGATCTCCGCTCGCGGCAAAGTACGTGATGTGATTGAATTTGTGAAAGACTTCCGGGAGAATGGAAAGAAGATAATTCTCTTTTGTTCGCTTCATGAAGTTGTAGATCAACTGAAACGTTACTTTCCCACTGCCGTATCTGTTACCGGAAGAGACTCACAGGACGAGAAGCAAAGAGCCGTAGACGCTTTTCAGAACAACCCGAAAGCAGATATTATCATTTGCTCAATAAAAGCCGCTGGTGTAGGTCTTACCCTTACAGCATCAAGCAATGTAGCCTTTGTTGAGTTTCCCTGGACGTATGCAGACTGCTGTCAATGTGAGGACCGGGCACACCGTATCGGGCAAAAGGATTCTGTAACCTGTTACTATTTTCTTGGCCGTCGGACGATAGATGAGAAGGTTTATCGAATCATCCAGGAGAAAAAGAATATAGCTAATGCTGTAACTGGTTCTACCGAGGATATTGAAGAAAATATCGTCGATATGGTTGCACGTATCTTTGATACTGATTATGATGATGAATAATTTAAGTCAATAAAGAAAGGAGTCAATATGCGTGAAGACATAATGTACATGATAACCTACCCAGATGGCACACTTATGATGAATACTCAAAAGTATTACCGAAGAGATTGCGTCAGGTACTGGCTGTCTGGAACTAATTGGACATGGAAACAGATGTACAAGAAAGGCTTTCGCTGTAAAAAAGTGAAAGTTACATTTGAAATAATTGACTAATAACAATTCAGTAATGAATATGAGAACAATAAAATTCAGAGGTAAAAACTTATATAATAACGAATGGATATTTGGTGACTTGATTCAGTACGAAAGTGGTGAAATGGCTATTTTCAGCAAGAAACTTTCCCAATATGGATGCGAAGCTACTGAAATGTTTAATAGAAGTAAGGTAGAAACTACAACTGTGGGACAATTCACAGGCTTATTAGACAAGAAAGGGATGGAGATCTATGAAGGGGATATTCTTCACACTGTTACATTTGGTTTTGAACCAGAAGAATATACTGCAATTATCCTATATGATAATTGCCGCTTTCAACTATCTAATGGTCGAAATTTATTCTATTTCGGGCAATCTGACCTTACAAGAATGGATGATACTATCGTGATTGGTAATATCTATGATAATCCCGAATTAATTATCCCATAACAAGAACTGATATGAATAAATTATATTTCATTGAGGATTAACTATTAACAAAAATAATATAGAATTAAATGAAGCGTCCACAGAGCAATGGGTTATTTGAAGTTACAGGAGGTCAAGAGAAAGAACGAGGTTTCTGCTGTATGAAGCTGATAACTTTCCTCTCCGCTAATAATGTAACAGATTGGGATGAATGGCATGGAGCGCATCTTTCTGCTATGTCAGGAAGATGCCCGTATGCTTCGCAATGTCCGATTCATGAGAGAACGATAACAGCAGTAGGTAGAAGACCAATACAATTTAGCTTATTTTGAATTAATGACTAAAGAAAAGTGTATTTTATGTGGAAAGGAAACGGTGTCGGTTATTAAAACCGATACCGGCTTTATGTGTTATAATTGTTATGCAGATCAGCGTAATCCTCCACGTTCAAAAGAAGTACATAATAACGAGGAAGCTCGCATACAAACAGAGTTCTTTAAACTTATTCCTCTATATTTTCCTAATATACCTGACAAACTTATATTTGCCGTTCCGAATGGTGGAAGTCGTCATGTACGGGAAGCTGCTAACCTGAAACGTCAAGGAGTAAAGCCAGGTGTTTCTGATGTGATCGTACTTATTCCCAAAAAGGGTTTTGCTTCTCTTTGTATAGAGTTTAAAACGAGGGTAGGGAAACAGTCAGAAGAACAGAAGGAGTTTCAAAAACAAGCGGAATCATGCCGTAATAAGTATGTGGTAGTTCGAAGTGCATCACAGGCAATCGAAGAATTACAAAAATATCTTTCTTAATAGAATTGAAATATGTAATACTGAAATTCCACAGATTGAAATAGCTTTTATATGATAGGGGAGAGGGCATCTGTTTTTTTTATATCTTTGCTCTAAAATTACAAGTATGACATTTGAAGAAGCAGTTTCTTTGGTTGACAGAATTAAAGATCAGGTTGTCGGAGCTCCTGTAAAAGGTAGGCTCATTGAATCTTTGTTCATTGGGCCTACAAACTGGGAAGAAATGCATGTTTTTATGAATATCTGTCTTCAAAAAGGGGAAGATGAAGCTATCGACGAGTTTATTGGAAAAAGTTTCTCTGTGTATGGTAGGTCTGTAACCTATATTAATCCGGATCTTCCTCGGTGGGATGTAACAGTGTTGGATGACTGGGAAAAAACTATTTATAATTAAAAACGAGTATCTTTAGTGAGCAAACCCTGACCTCTTTTGTTCTTAATGAAAAGAAGCAGAGTTATGAAAAAACAAATAGAAATACATAAAATAGATATATCCAGCAATCTGCCACTTAAATTTGCAGATGAAGGTATAAAGGCCGGTTTTCCTTCACCAGCACAAGACTATTTGGAACAGGCTATAGACTTGAATAAAGAACTTATTCGACATCCGGCTAGCACATTTTACGGACGCGTAGTCGGAGATTCAATGAAGGATGAGGGAATAGAAGAAGGTGATATACTTGTAATTGACAAGTCACTTGAATTACTGGATGATGATCTTGCTGTGTGCTTTATAGACGGGGAATTTACTGTCAAAAGAGTAAGATTAGAACCTGATGCAGCTTGGTTGGTTCCCTCCAATCCTGATTATCCCTTGATTAAGGTAACAAGAGATAATGAGTTTATGGTGTGGGGAATAGTAACTTATACAATTAAAAAGAATCGGAGGAAAAGATAATGTTCGGATTGATGGACTGCAATAACTTCTACGCTTCCTGTGAGCGGGTATTTAACCCGTTGCTTAATGGGAAGCCTGTCGTCGTACTTAGTAACAATGATGGGTGTGTTATTGCACGAAGTAATGAATCTAAATTACTAGGTATCAAAATGGGAGTACCTGCTTATCAGATTAAGGATTTAGTAAGCAGTCACGGAGTTGCCGTATTCAGTAGCAATTATACGCTGTATGGTGATATGTCCGGACGAGTGATGTCTATTTTAGCAGGATTAGTACCCGAACTGGAAGTTTATTCTATCGACGAAGCGTTTATCAACCTTGACGGCATTCAATATATTCAATCACTTGGAACAAAAATAGTAAACCAGGTAACACGTGGGACAGGCATTCCTGTTAGTTTAGGTATTGCCCCTACCAAGACGCTTGCAAAGGTAGCTAATAAGTTCGCAAAGAAATATCCCGCATATAATCGGCTATGCAGACACTGAAGATAAACGAATCAAAGCCCTACAACTGACGAATATCGGTGATGTGTGGGGAATCGGACGTAGACAAGCAGCAAAGCTCGAAAAGCAAGGAGTGAAAACAGCATACGACTTTACGCAGCTTGCCGGTGCATGGGTACGCAAGAATATGACGGTAGTAGGTGAACGTACATGGAAAGAACTTCGCGGTATCTCGTGTATTGATATGGAATCAGCTCCACCGGCTAAGAAACAGATTTGTACTTCACGAAGTTTTGGTAAGATGCTCACTGATATAGACACAATGGCTGAAGCTATTGCTACCCACGCCTCTACTTGTGCAAGAAAACTCCGGAAACAAAAATCTTATGCAATGTCCCTGATGGTATTCATTCATACGAATAACTTCCGAGAAGATTTACCACAATACTGGAAGAATACAGTAATACAGCTTCCGGTACCAACAAATGACACTCAAGAGATAGTACATTATGCGCTAGCTGGATTAAAGACAATATTCATGCAAGGTTATCAGTATAAGAAAGGCGGGGTTATCATCACTGAAATAACCGAAGGTGCCCAGCTTGGACTTTTTGATTCAGTGGATCGTGAAAAGCGGGAAAGACTTCAACAGGCAATAGATAAGATTAACGGTGAACACAGTCAGCTCGTTAAATTAGCAATCCAAGGAACGGGGAGAGACTGGAAACTTAAACAAGAACAACTCTCCGGGCGTTATACCACTGACATCAGTCAGATTATAAACATTAATTGCCTATAATATGTGTTTTCACAATAGTATGAGTGCTAAGGCTATCAAATTAGCAGCCCGGTACGGTCGTAAATCAGATATCGTTGAAATATATCAAGATATGCTAAACGAACAGTACCATGTGAATGCTTTCAATTTTCCGAAATATCCTATAATTACAAAAAGTGACGAGATTCAGGTGTTCAATTGGGGATTAATACCATTTTGGACGAAAGATGAAGCCAATGCAGATGATATCCGCCGAATGACTCTAAATGCACGTGCGGATACCATATTTGAGAAACCTTCATTCCGGGAACCAATTATGAAGAAACGGTGCATTGTGCCATCAACCGGATACTTTGAATGGAGACATGAAGGAAACAATAAGATTCCTTATTACATCTATCTGAAAGATGAACCAATCTTTTCGATGGCAGGTATTTACGATCGTTGGCTAGACAAAGAGACAGGAGAAGAATATGCTACATTCTCTATTATAACTACTGATACCAACCCTTTGACTGATTATATCCATAATTCAAAACATCGGATGCCGGCTATCCTATCTAAAGAGGACGAAGAAAAATGGCTGGACTCTGACTTACAGAAAGCGGATGTTACCTCCTTGCTGAAACCGTTTAATGCTGATAAAATGGACGCATATATAATAGAGAATGACTTTATTAAAAAACTCCCAACTGATTCAACTATTATACAGAGAGCTTAAAGAGGTAGTCAAATAAACAACATCTTAATGTTAGTCAATATTTTTTCTATTTCTTTCTAGTTTCATCTTTTACTTTTTCCCACTCTCTTTTTAGCATAGCTTGGCACAAATTAATCAAATTCCCACAATTTATTTCCGAACTGTTAGCAATATTATATGCAATAGGGGTGAACAAAAGTATTATATCATCTAAAATACATATAATATCGTTATCTTCTGCCGGATTTAATTTTAATTTCAAAAGAACAGCTTTCGTTACTATCTCACTTTTACTAAGAACTGATTTAACCCCCATATCTATTTTATCATAAACTTCTCGTTGATTTATGCCAGAGTCAGCATCTTCACGATAAGCATTATCTATATGTATCATTACCGATGAAACCAAAATTGTAATATCATCCCTAACATTACTAATCCATTTTATACGTTCAGAAGTAATAACATTTATATATTGAGATGATTTTAAATTTCTTCGACCATAAATATTTGCAACAAACGCAGAGGTAATCCCTGAAAAGATAATTGAAATAATTGGAATGAACATATTTTCCATAATACTTTAAATTAATATTAATTTAATAAATATACTATTATTTTTTGAATTTAAATACAATTTCACCGATTATTTGTGAAAATGAAGATTAACGATTCTAGTATTTTACGGAGAGCATAAGAATAAAGTAGTAGTATTCCCCCTTTTATTTCTATTCTATTTTTTAGCTTCCTTTGAAAAAAACATTATTTCACCACTTAATGCATCCTTGAGTATTGCTTTTGTTATATTCCTCGCATCAAGAGTTATTGATGTCTGTTTATGTGTCTTGCTATTAATATATTTGATCGTTTTTATTTTTACTTTTCCCCAATTACAGGTAATAACATAAGCGTTCTTAAAATCAAATACATGTGCTGTTTTTTGAGGAAGTTCACTTTCTAATTTATCAAAAGTCGTAATAACAATACCTTTTTCATCAAGAATGTCATCTCCTGCGGTATCTAAAGGAAGATAATCTTCTCCCCAGTCATCACCTCGTTGCAAAAAATGGGCAATGAAATTTCTATATGATAGCCAATTTATATTATTTGCTTTTGCCCAATCATTATCAAGTGAAAAAAGACGTTGGGTAAGAGATATGCCGAAACTAAGATTTATTTCTGCTACTATGCAATCATCTTCTTCACTAGGAGTTCTTAATTCTTTTAGATTAATTCCGCATGAATCTGCTATTTTTTTTGCTCCAGCTTGGTAGCCTTTTTGGGTTATCATAATTCCTTCAACATCAATAAGGTCAGCCAATACGCCACGAAATGCATTTACTTTATCAACAGAGAGCTTACGGCCATAATTCTTACATTCGATGGCTACTTTGTACTGAACACCAGCTATTTTATATTCCCAGTATACATCTATTTGATGTTTTTGTCCTGATTTACCAGTGAGCTTGACATTGTGTTCAACGTTGGTTGTAATACCACGAGCATTGCTTAATTCCTGATAAATTTCTTGTGTAAATTTCTCGTATTCGATATTTTGGTTCATAAGGCTATATTGAAAATAAAAGGAATAGTCATCTAGTTAAACGCATATTCATATTATCATCTAAAATTTATCCTTATATATACAAAGAATATCTTCGATTTCAGCACAAGACAAATCATCTCTTTGAAAAGGAAATGGAAAATCTGTTTTAACCAGTCGATTCTTTTTTACTTTTCCTAATAACCTTACAGCTCCAACCCTTGTACCTCGATGTAGATATACTTCATCGGGAAGGACTCCCAAAAAAGTTCCAATTCTCTCTGTAGTATCATATATACAAAGTTCGCCGATTCCCTTTATGCTAGCCTCTTTAACAATCGCATATAAATCATTGAATCTCTTCACTGACATCATTAAATCTTTCCTCGCAAGAAGTATTTCACAGAATTCTTCAAGACACTGTTGCGGAATCAGATACTGATGCGAATGCTTTTTCTTTTCAGAACCTTGAGCCGTAGCAACTTTTATTGCATCTTCCAATGTTGAAACTTCATTTAACAAATTACTTTCACGTGATTTTTGTCTTTTATAGTGGTCAATAATTGCGCTATATCTATCATCTTCAGACATATCGCCACTGAGAATCAATTCTTCATCAGGATTGAAGCAGATATTATTCCCTATTTTCTTCTTTAAACTTCCACATTTCATAGCTATAATAATTTCAATGATTTTACAAAAATACCAAAGTTTTTTTTCTTTGGCTTGTTATTAAATATGTTTGAGAGCATAAAAAGAAAGCCCCGACTACACTTAGTCGAGGCTCATTCCTTTTGGAGTAAATAGCGTATTGTCTCTCTCCTCTGAAATCTAGCAACTTTTCTATAGAGAGATGATACAACAGACATCCACGTCTGTACACAAATATACTAATTATTTTTTAATTTGAATACTATTCCGCCAATTATTATTAAGAAAATGAGACCTATATACACTTTATCCTTATGCAAATCCCACCAAGACAATTCAAGAACCGTTTCTTTTTGATTCAACATAGCATCTACTTTATAACTCAATGAATCCAATCTATTAGAGAACTGTTGCAAGGTGATAGATAATACTTCACTAATCTCTGTTCGTTCCTGATCCTGCTTGGAAGCAGTGGTAGTACTTTCTTTAATCGGATATTGCTTTCCTGTTGAATCCGGAAGCGATAAGTAAACTGTTTTATTCTCAATCTTCAGATCACTCAACTTGTCGGTAGTAACCTTCGTTTGCTTACTTACATCAACTCTTAATGATTCAATCATACTTTGAATACGACCGAATTCACCGGAATAGTCAATCTGCTTTTGCGTCTCGATGTTATGAGAAGTTTTGCAGGAACTTAACCATATTCCCGACATCAGGAATATGGTTATATAAATTAGCACTTTCATGGCCGGATCACTGTATTACGAAGAAAATTAGAAAACTCGGAACGAACATCAAAGCAGGGACAAGCCTTGATGTATTCTGACGGTTCAACTTCACCGGACCCGTCCAGATCAGGAGAAGTATCACGATGTCCGAGCACTTCAATTATAGGATATTCCTTACAAAGCTTCGCTACCAATTCACGCAAGGTTGCCCTTTGAGCAGGAGTACGTGTATCTGCAGGCTTCCCAGACGCATCCAAACCACCTATGTAGCAAATACCGATAGAATGTCTGTTATACGAAGATTCGCTAAATCCTTTGGTATTGCAATGCGCCCCGTCAATGCTTAACGGTCGCCCATTCTCTACCATTCCGTCCAAGTCAATGACGAAGTTATAACCGATCTGATTGAATCCCCGAGCCCGGTGCATCCGGTCAATATCTTTGGCTCGTAGATCCTGTCCGGCACGTGTGGCCGAGCAATGAATGATAATAGCATCAATAGTTTTCATTTTGCGTCTCCTTTTTGTAAGTAGTTCGTTAAATATGGTATGTTCTTTATAAACTCAACACTTAGTACGTAATGCAGGAAAGCTACCACCTTGTAACCATTACTAGAGTTAGGTAAAATCTCTTTTATGTTTCGAAGAATATTTACCCCATAGAAATAGAATACGCTGTACGTAATAAATGAGACACATTGCAGAGCACCTTCCGGATTTCCTTTATGCTCGCCTATAAAGTAGATACAACTAACCAAGGCAAAGAAAATAGTTGCTTCTACGATACACCTCCAAGCCTTTTTAAAAGAAAAACTCTCATGATTGATAAGGAGTGCAGTAAGCAGTCCACAAATGAAATTGAGGGCAAATACAGCGATAAGGCTTTTGATTTCCCCAGAGATAGGATTGAGATAAGCAGCTATACCGGTAACCAATCCAATGAGTAAGTTTTTGAAATAATCCATAATCATTTATCTAAAATATTAATACTTCATTTCAAGACCTCACCACAATCGTCAATGGCTGTCTGAAATACCTTCTTCACTTCGCCAGAGGTTAGCCCATGATCCTCATGTAGCGAGAAGCCGGTTACTCCATTTCGCGATGCATTGAAGAATCCGACAGTCGTTTCATCCTTAATGATTTCGGCAGTAATATCTTTGACTGCCTCGGTGCCACGGGTTGACATTCTGTATTTAACCCTGATAGCTTCCGTAACCTTAGTTGTAGCGGTACTGTTAGTTGCTGTGATGTTCATTCCTTGTTTCCTCCTTCTATTAAATCATAAATTTGTCCGTATGCACCAGATACAAAGAAGTCTGCACAAATTTCCTTCAATAAGGTTGCATCTTCTGTCTCTATATCAAGTACACCACGATTGTTAATAATCTGTTGTAACATTTTATACGCACGCAACTTTTTCGACATATCCAAACCCTGTTGAGGGTTAGAACCTGCTGCATACAATGCCTCTGAAACCATATCACGGAGATACTGCTTTACCTCTTTACCGTTGATTACTTTAATAGCTTCATTGCCTTTAAAATCGAGTAAAGGCCTGTTTAAATTGATTTTCATAATTATTTATATATTAAGCGATTGATACCAATAACCCTTTTCTGAATTTCATATTACTACCAAAATCGAAATCAATACCTTGGTAATAGTTAATCCCACCATTTCCATCCCTAGATGTAATACAGCCAAAATTATCAGCTAAGCACAATTCACTTGACAATGTTCCTTTCACGTAAACACCTCCATCAAAGAAGCCGGCATACGTTGTATTTGCCTGTGGATAACTCCGGTCTGATTCTTTAAGATTTCTCGACGCATAAATACAAGCCCCACCTAAATTTGAGCCAATCGCAGCAACTCCAAATCGTCCATCGGTAGCTGCGTCGAATGTTACATTTACAACACCTTCTTTTGCCTTGCCTGAACCCAGTTTTAAGCTTCGAGAAGTGCCACCGAAATAGTCGCTCATAGTCCATATCAACCTACCGTTTTCGATTGAAAATCCTCCGATAAATCCTACATTCGCATCGACACGACGAACCTTTATCAAGTCAGTATTCAAATACCCTCCTACAACAATGGTAGAACCAAGCTGGGCAGCTTCGACAGCATCTTTGAATGCTAATCCACCCAAACCGGAACGATCTACTTTTGAATTGATTACTGTCTGCAGATCACTATGAAGCGCTGTGATGGTGACAGCTCCTTCTAAATTAATTTTAGATGAGTGGATAGTCGTTTCTCCGGCCGCCTGGTTAATATAAGATATAAGCGTATTGCCGTTTTCCAGTTCTTTAGAAGCATATATCTTATTACCGTCTGCTGTGGTAATCCACCCGGCAGTATCTATCCGCTGCGTCAAGCTATCAACTCGAGTTACTTGTGCGGAGATTTGAGTATTGAGCACTTTCAAATCAGCAGTACATTCATCTGAATAGCTTTTCAGTTTGTCTTGAATAGCTTTGTTTGCTCCTTCAACAGCTGTATTGAAACTGGCTAAAGCAGAGTTGAATAAAGCGAACTTATCATCTACATTCTTTTTTTCCTCAACAGTCGTTTGTCCATCTGCAATAGCCGTATTTATTGCAGCAATAAGATTATCAATTGCACCTGACAAAGAAACCTTAGCATTAAGTAGATCTGTTTTAGCAGAGCCTTCCAGATAGGCATTCACGTATAGTTTATTATATGTAGCTTCAACGGCAGATTTCGTATTCTTAACTGTATTCAGATACTTCTCTATTGCTTTCGCTTCCGCCCCGTCAATAATACCATCAGCAAAAGCTCCATCTACGTAGTCATGTAAGCCATCGACTGAATCGGCTGCATCTTGTGCAGCCTTGGCTGCGTTCGCAGCGTCCTCTAAAGCTTGTATCGCTTGTTTCAGTGCCTCGTCGGAATATTCCTTTAGTTTATCCTGTATTGCCTTATTGGCTTCCTCTACAGCTGTGTTGAAAGTCGCTAAGGCTGAATTAAACAGAGTAAACTTATTATCGACCTCTCTTTTTTCCTCTGCAGTGGCCTGTCCGTCAGCGATGACCGTATTGATAGCATTTATAAGGTTCTCAATACTTCCCATCAATGTAACCTTAGCATTGAGCAAACTAATCTTTGCAGAGCCGGATAAATAAACATTCGTGTAGAGTTTATTGTAAGTTGCTTCGATAGCCTGTTTGGTATTGTTGACAGTATTGATATACTTCTCAATAGCTTTTGCTTCTGCTTCGTCTATAATTCCGTCAGCGAAGGCTCCATCTACATAATTATGAAGTCCTTCCACTGAATCAGCAGCATCCTTGGCCGCTTTAGCTGCATCCTTTATTTCCTGATGAGCATCTTCCCATTCAGATAGATTTTCTAATCCGGAGGAACCGGCTTTAATTTGAATATTTCCGCCTATTTCCCCTTTTACCAAATCGAAGTACGTCTTTCCGTCCGGCGAAATAATCCGTTCTGTTGTTACACGTCCCGGGAGAATCTCTGTGAATCCGTATAATTCGACAAAACTTCTACTACCGTCATACTCACTATTAAGCACTCCAGTGAGTAAATGATAATATCCGGTTATCTGTTCCATTTTAATAGCCGTTTCACTCAAGAGGAATGTTCCGGCTTGATTCTCCTTGCCAACTTTAGCATATAGATAATACTTCTTTTCCGGGTCAATAAGTGCCGGAGAATTGTATTCAGCCATATCCCAGTACTTATATTCGTCTGCCTTATGAGAAGAAGAAAGAGAACTGATACCGAGTGTTAAATGCTGAAGGATTCCTGCCGGAGCAGTTAATACTTTGGTGCTAGTATTATAGGTGATATTGTGAGATACCTGCACTGGATTCGTTTTTGAATTGACAAAACGGAATTGCAAGCTTTCGTCGCCGACAAGTAGTTGCATGGTTGAAACGGTTATCGGATTGACAGAGCCGGAGAAGTTCAACAGTGCATCTTCAAGCATAGACATCGTTTCCTGTGCGTCACGAAACCGTCTCTTTGTGAATTGTAAAGCGTCCTTATGCTTCTCAATAACTGTCACCTCGTTAGTTTCTATCTTGTTCAGATCACTTGAAACAGACGTGCCTATCGGTTCGTTAGACAATTCAATTTCGGGTGAATACGGATTATTCACAAAACGTTTGATTCCGATCATCCGGATAAGGGAACCTTCTGGATGAAATTGTGTGTCATAGAAATCAACATACCCTCCGAGTACTATTTTACCGCCTATCTGCAGCCAGCGTTTTTTAGCCCAAATTCCATCGAGCGTGCCGGTAAATGTGAACTTCTTATCTTCATGCTCGTACAGGTATTTGGCAGCTTCTTTGAATACTTCCCAGCTGGCACCGGTCTGCGTTGTATCGTTGCAGATATAAGCATTCGGTAACTGAATTCCGAACACTGCGTATGTATCACCAGCTTTAGGCCGCCATACTTCCGGTTCAGGCATAGTAATGCCGTCGATTTCCTGCGGGACAATTTCAAAGCGACGTGCCTCTTTCTTGTCTTTCGCTTCATGAATGTACTTTACTTCGAACTCCTTGCCAGTAAGCATGCCAGTCTGGAAAATAACCGTCATTGTTTCTCCTGCAATCAAACAATCCTCAAAATTCAACTCTTCGGGGATGTCTTTATCTACAAAGTCAAAGAAGTTATTCTCCTTGTTGACTTCAATCACAGAACTGACGGTACCGACACGGGAAGGATAAATAGCCGTGCAATCCAAGCTATCTTCCTTTGCTGTTGTAAGTTCTTTATCAGCACGCATGACACAAGTCCCGTCCGCATCAGTTTTATACGTCCGTCCTTCGTAAACAAGGGTCTTTGATTTTGGGAGTAACAGATTCTTAGCTCCGTATGTTGAGTAATCAATGTTGCGATCAGAAGTTTCTACCAAAATTATTTCGGGTGGAATATCCCCGGATTCCCGACCAACACCGACCTTAAAGCCGTGACCTTTACCATACGACAGTTTCAAAGGGTTCTCCTTGTTATACTCAACTTTACGCAGATGGATAGTCTTAATTTGTTTTCCATTCACAGTTTCTTCGGTAATCTGCCATTCCGTTTCATACGTATCCGCTAGCTGGTTTAAAGCGTCAAGTATATAGGTGTGATTGTAGTTGATTACTTTTTCCGTTCCCTCAATGCAGTTACCGACTTTCCACCCGGTACTCCGACGGTTCAGGTTCTCAACAAGTAGACGTAGATGTTCGTGTGCCTTAGCTGTATATGAGAATTTAATACTTCTGTCAACGGTATGGCGTACTTTCCACAACATCGTATCAGCCTTGCCAGTTTCAAGAATCAGAGTATATTCGAAGTTACGTTCACCGTTTTTCTTAAAATTGCTATCCTTCTTCAAAGAATAACGCTTCCCGTAGAAGTCACACCAGGAGCCAACCGGAATTTCAATATACCCCGGATGAGAAAAATACAAAGTGAGTGTATCTTCTCCCATAATAGCTTCATAAGAGTAGCTTTCATCCTTTACTTCGATTTTTATTTCCTTATCACCATTATATAAACTTATCATGTCCTTAGAATTATATCCTAAAATATAAACGTCAAATAGAAATGTATTGAATAATAGGCATAAAAGTAAGGAAATGATAGACGAATCATTGCCAAAATAATATATAACACACAACATCAACGGCATTGTCACGAAATAAATCAAAATGAAAAATATTTAAAAGAAATCACTCAAAATGTAGTTTAATTCACCTAAGTTCTCTCGGGACAAATGCAGCGTTGAAAGATTTTTCCAATGTTACGACAAAAAACCTCGGACAGAATGGGTACTATAAACTGCCAGATGGGATGTTGATTCAATGGGGGACTGGAGGAAATGGGGTAAATCAAACAGTTTACTTTCCTACTAGTTTTTACAATACATCGTATGTTGTAGTAACTACTGCTATTTCTTCTGTAATGAATTCTATAGTAAAAATGATAAATGGAAAAAATGTATCTTATTTCAAAGTCTATTCGGTAGGTCCAACAATTGAAGCTGGGGAGATATTCGGATGGATTGCAATAGGAAGATGGAAGTAGAAAATATTATAACATTAATTTGCTTATGAATTGTTTTAGTAGAAAAATAGTATCGATTTTTGCCGCAATTATTTGGCAAAGTTCTCTCGGAACTAATGCAACTCAAGTAGCTAGTCAAAATTTGGGACAAAACGGATATGTCAAGTATAGTAATGGCTTATTAATGCAATGGGGAACAAGAGCTGGAGCAACGGGGACAACTAGTCTGTATTTCCCTACCAGCTTCTATGATACTAATTACAACGTTTATCTTACTGGAGGGATAAACGTTACAGGTGAATCATTTGTGTATGCTCCGGGTTATGACCCTAATAATAAGAATAAATCATATTTTAAATTCCTTACCCGTGGAATAAATTCAACTCCGGCTATCGTTTGGACTGGCTGGGATTTTACATGGTTTGCGATCGGTCGCTGGAAATAATTTAAAAACAAATATCATGAAGTATTGGAAACAAGGATTTTATGACGAGCCTATAGATGGTTCGGTAGAAATTACAGAAGAGCATTATCAGGAGTTATTGGTAGGACAATCGGCCGGGCTACTCATAGCTGAAAGCCAAAAGGGATATCCGATCTTAGCTATATATGAACCCTCTATTGAAGAGATTAGAGCACACAAGCTCAATGAATTAAGTCTATATGATTCCTCTGATATGGTGAATCAGTTCTGTATAGATAATACGCATGGATGGTGGAATAAAGCTACTCGCGTAGGTCTTATGAACTCTATTGCAATTGAAAGAGAATCTGGTCGATCTGAAACAAGTATTTGGCTAGGTGATACACAATTTGTTTTGCCTATTGAAAAAGCTATTGATATATTGTGTCAACTAGAACTGTACGCCCTTACATGCTATAATGTCACGCAAGGGCATATCAATGCTATCTATCAATTAGACACAAAAGAAGCTATAGAAACATACAATTTCAAGGCTTATTATCCCGGGAAACCAAGTTTCACCGGATAACCGACTTTGAAATTGTAGTTTTCTACTTCTTCAATAGTCTGCAATGATCTGACTGCTGCGATGTGCGATTGCGTTACATTGTAGCAGTTTAGTGCATACATTTCAATCTTATTCAGCATTGCTAAAGCATCTGGAATAGGAATTATATACTTTATTGCATCATACCACAATACCGTGTCTGTTTTACCGATTTGTTTTTCAATCGAAATTGAGTTAAATAATCCAACACGTGTGCTTTTATCTAACCACATGCTTTTACCCAATAAATCAAAAGAATTGACACAGTTTGATTTATCAAATGATTGTATTTCAGATACTTTCATTTTTCGCACTTCTTCAATGTCGTACTCATATTCTACCAAAATAGGATGTCTATTTTTGCTTTCAGCTATTATCAAGCCGGTAGATTGACCAGCCAGTAACTCTTGATAATACTCTTCTGTAATTTCTACCGAACCGTCTACCGGTTCATCGTAGAATCCATTTTTCCAATACTTCATAATATTTGTTTTTTAGTTATTTCCAACGCCCGATCGCAAACCAGTCCCATGATTCTTGTGATAATCCAGTAGTACCCCCACTTGCATAATTTCTATTCAAATAAAATCTACTAACTGTTTTATTTATTGCCAAAGGAGATGATGAATATACGGCGGAGTCACTACTAGGCTTATATACAGTTGCAAATATTTTATATTCAGTATTATAAAAAGATGTAGGCATAGTCACACTATACGAAGCTGTAGATGAACCTCCAACTCTGCCCCATTGTACAAGTAAACCATTATTAAATTTTGCATAACCGTTCAAGGATAGGTTTACGCTTATTGCGTTCGATAGATCAGCTAAAGCATACGTAGTTCCGAGAGAACTTAGTAAAGTTTTCTCCGCATCCGTCATGAATTTTCTTGTAGTACTTTCTTCAATCATTGATGCTGGATGAGAAGCCGGATGAGAGTAATTATTAGCTCCGGAGGCTATTCCACTAAGTTTTGTACGTTCTGCATCCGTCATAAAACGATGAGTCGAATCTTCTTCAACGTCCGTCGCTGTATGTTTATGAGAACTTGCAGCATAATTCCCCTTGGGTTGGTATACTGAATCGTGGTTGTGATTTCCTGCCGCTTTACTATTCCAAGCATCTTTTTCCGAATCTGTGACAAATCTATGTGTAATATCATCCGTGATGTCAGATGCCGAATGCTTATGTGATAAAGCTGCATAATTCCCTTTTGGTTGATACGTAGAATCATGATTATGGTTTCCCGCAGCCTTACTGTTCCAGGTCTCTTTTTCTGTATCGGTAACAAAGCGATGAGTACTATCCGGAGTAGTATCCGTTGCTCCATGTGTATGCGAACTCGCTGCATAACTACCTGCTGGCTGATACACTCCGGCATGAGTATGATTCGACGGAGAAGCACCGACTTCGGAAGCTGTATAGGATGGTTTATTTGCCGCCTTCGCCCATGCAGGTACATCGCTCGCAGGCATAGAGGAGGGGAAATCACTGATTTCAGACTTTTTGTGAGTATGCGCTTTCGGTGTACGGGCATCACTTAACCGTGAATCATCACCCTCGCATACGGTTCCTTCCGCACTACCAAAATTCTTATTAAAGGCCGAATTCTTGGTAAATGCAGGTTCATAAGTACCTGCATGATTGTGATTAGATGGAGATGCACCTACTTCGCTTGCTGTATAGGCTGGCTTAGAAGCTGCTTTCGCCCATGCTGGTACATCGCTTGCAGGCATTGTGGTAGGAAAGTCACTGATATCCGCTTTCTTATGCGTATGAGCCTTGGGAGTGCGGACATCACTCAACCGTGAATCATTTCCCTGGCATACTGTTCCGGCAGTGGTACCAAAATCTTTATTAAAAGCGGTAAGTTTAGTGATAATCAGTTCATATCTACTATCATGATTATGTGAGTCCAGAGCAGCTTTCAAAGCTTTTCCCTGTTCGGCAGAAAGCACTTTATTAGTCCCTCCACTTGTCAGATTATTAACAATATCAGAAATATTAAGTTTCTTTCCCAGCTCTGTTGCCATCGTCGTGGCAAAGTTAGGATCATTGTTAAGTGCGTTCGCTAACTCAATAAGTGTATCGAGAGCATCCGGGGCACCGGCAACAAGTGCATCGACAGCAGCTTTCACTTTTGCGTCAACTCCTGAAACCGCATTGTTAGCCGCCAATGCAGCAGCGTTCGCATCGTCCGTGGCTTTCTTTGCTAACCCTGTTTGTATAACAGATGCATCTTTGGCCGTATTTGCATCATCTGTCGCTTTCTTTGCCAAGGCAGTTTGAGCTTCCGATTCAGCTTTAGCGGCATTGGCGCCTGCCGCTGCAATCTTAGCTCCTTCTTTGGCTTCATTAACACTACCAGCCGCAGTATTAGCCGCATCCGTGGCTTTCTTAGCAAGGGCTGTCTGCTCAACAGACGCATTTTTAGCGGCATTTGCATCGTTAGTAGCTTTCTTAACGGCTTCAAGCTCTGCCGTGGCTTCTTCTGTTGCCTGTGTCATTTCCTGCACAATACCGGCATACTCTGACTTACGTTGAGACTCTGCTTCGACGCGCTCCGTTTCAGCGTTTACACGCTTAGCCTCATTTGATCCGCGAGTACCTTCCGCAGTTTTACGCACATCTTCATTCTGCTTTCTCTTGTCTTCTTCGAATGCCCGGGAAGTTTCAGCCGTAGCCCGGGAAGTTTCAGCAGTCTTTCTCTTACTTTCTTCTGACACCCGGTCTGTCTCCGCTGACTTGCGGGCAGTTTCGGCAGATACACGTTCAGATTCGACGGTAACACGGTCAGATTCGGCAGCCACACGTGAGGTTTCATTCGTTTCCCTTGTCGCTTCATCTGCTTTCCGCTTATCCTCGGCAGAAACACGGGTAGATTCAGCGGAAGAACGACCACTCTCCGCAGTTTTTCGTTTGTCTTCTTCCTTCACACGTTCCGATTCAGCAGAAGAACGACCTGTTTCAGCGGTCTTGCGTGCATCTTCATTACTTTTACGTGTTTGTTCATCCGAGACACGTTCAGCTTCTGTATCAACACGTCCGGATTCAGCAATTACCCGTTTATCTTCAGCAGTTACGCGGGCCGCTTCTTCTGTCTTACGCGCATCTTCATTTTGCTTTCTGATATTTTCAGCAGAGGAACGTCCGGTTTCAGCCGTAACACGTTCTGTTTCGGAAGTCTTTCTTTTATCTTCTTCGGACACACGGGAAGTTTCGGCAGATTTGCGTGCATTCTCATTAGTCACACGTTCGGATTCGGCATTGCCTCTCGCTGTTTCAGCATTCTTTCTAACCTGCTCGTTAGATTCTCGTGTACCTTCGTCAGTTACACGTTTCTTTTCTGCATTGTCCCGTGCAGTTTCAGCAGTAGAGCGTCCACTTTCAGCGGTTTTACGTGCATTTTCATTAGTGATACGTACTGATTCAGCAACTTCCCGGGCTTGCTCTTCACGAGAACGATTCGTTTCGGCTGTCTGCCTGGATTGTTCGGAAGCATTGCGACGGGATTCATCAGTTTCACGAGTCGATTCATTCTCTTCAACTGTGGCTTCTAACTGCCTCATATCGGTAGTTGCTGTTTGTGCATCACTCGTAGCCTTGAGCATATTATCCAAGGCAGTCTGAATCTTCTCTAAACCAAATTTAAGGCTAGTCTTAACTCCGTTGATTACTCGGTAGCCGATAGTGAAGAAGCCTTTCATGTCGCTGGCTTCGTTCAGTTCTGATATTTTTTTCTTCTTTAATGGCATAGCAAATCAATTTAAATCTATATAAAACTCTCCGTCCTCTGTTATGATAAATTCGCCCGCTTCGGATGAAAGCAAGAACTCCGTTTCTCCGATCCGGAAGCTGGTAAATACGAGTTTCAAGGTAAATTCCCACCATACACCGTTATTTAGCATGAAATCATTCGTCTGACAACTCTTATAATAGCAGGGATAGCTTTCACTCCATTCATCACAATAAAATATACGTTCCGCATCGGAATACTCATATCCTTCATCATCGACTTTAGCAGATAGCCGTGTTAAATCATGGAGTAGGGCATCGTGATTACGCCAGAACAATTCAACCGTCCCGGCCCGCATCAGGCATTTGAGAGATACTTCTTTGGTTTGGAATTTCACAACTTCACCATCGTAGATTGCCCCGTCTTGACGCTTGAAATTCTGTAATAGGTTCTTTTTTACCGTCGGAGCCTTTAGTATTTCAGCATTACTACCTTGCAATACGACTACGCCATAATCGGATAAGTCTTTGTCATCAATCTCGTAACCTTTAGGCATTGGAAGCTCATTTACGGGCTCCTGGTATTCGTAATCGACTTCTCGGGGGAAGTCGTTACTAAAAATAAATTTAGCAACTTCAAGGCCCGGATTAATAACATAGCTGCTTTGGGAAGACAGACGTAACTTATAACTCCTGCCGATTAAGGGAAAGTAAAATTCATGATAACTCAAGTCAGAAAGTATATCAATCAGTCCACCAATACCCAAACTGCCTATATATGCAAACTCAATGCTTACTTCAGCCGTATCCAATGTAGGACTAGAAAGATCAAATTCCTGTCCGTCTTCTTCCGGCCAATCATTCTTGTCCGGTTCCTTCATGGTTGGAAATGCTACCAGGTTATTATAACTTCCCTTTGTAATACATATACCCAAGCTGGTATATGCCTCTATTCCGTCAATCAATAATTGCTCTTTCATCGCTTTAATGTTATACCTTTAGTGTTTAACGTGTCTATTCCCAGCTTTACAGCGTACATGAACTCTCTTATTTCCACAAGGTTAGATGTGTAATTGGAGATATCCGATAAATGGGAAACAATAGTATCATTACCCCGAAGCATTTCAGCCATATTCTTATCCATATTTATTAGATATGACAGTTTCTCTGCTATTTTCTCTGTTCCTGAATTAATACTCTTAACTTCCTCATTTATAGAATAAGTATGCGAAGTCATTACAGCAAAGCTTCCATCTAGTTTGTTGGCTGAATCTTGCGACATTGAAGCAAATCCTTTCTTTGATGCCTCACGCTCATCGTCGTTATCATTCCAGCCGAACATTTCTGCCATTGCATCTCGTTTTGCTTTCATTTCATTAGAGAGCTGTTGCCCTTCTGCCTTCAGTGCATTATACTCATCTTCAGTCACACCGTCATCCATAGCATTGTTAAGTTTTTCTCTCCAAGCCATTAAGCTGTCCATGAATTCTTCTTTAAGCATAGAATTTACGATGGCATTCTTCATATATTCCTCGAAGTTATCAGCGAAGTCAGCAGAATCGGCGTCCATATCATTAAGCAAGTCCTGAAAGTCTGAACGAAGAGAGCTGTAATCAAGAAGCGTGGTATCAGCTATTTGCTGTTCCAGCACCTCCGCTACCTGTCCGACACCATTTGCGATTTGATCTGCAAATTTCTGCGTGTCTGAATCAAGTTGAGACCAGAAGATACCGGCATGTTCCTGAAGTTCCGCAAGTTGCTCATCGGTCAAATCAAATAATCCAGTCATACGACCACCCATTTTCTTTTTAAATTCCTTTACGGACATGCCTAATGCCTCTGCAGCTTGTTTCCAACCTTCACCGGACATATCATCTACTTCATCATAACCCTTTGAGTGTGACTTTCCAGAAGCACCAGAATTTAAGTATTGTTGCCCCAGTACTCGGGCATTTGCGCTTTGTTCTTTGATATTGGCAATAGCAGCTTCATAAACAGCGTTTGCGGTATCTCCTGTCAAGGTCTCCGCTAACTCCAGCTGTTTCTCAATTATCCGATCAAGAATATTAATATAGGATTCATACGTTTCTTTCGCTTTCTCGTATTTTTCTGTCGTATCGTCCTTAGTGAACATACTGAAAATCTTTGTTGCTACCTGTATAACGGCACTAATAACAGCAAGAATAACAGATGCCTTCTCAACTGTACTGATAGCGTTAGCCGATGTATCTGCTGCCATTTCAACACCACTCATAGCAGTCAATGCAAAGGTCCCTATTTCACCAATCAATGAGATAATTTCACCAGCCGGTCCACCGATTGATTTTCCAACATCAGTTAATGCGTCTGATAATTCATCTAACTGTGCTTTTACATCTTTCTCTGCTTTCTTTACCTTAGCATCCTTCTGTACCACCTTATCTTTCGCCTCATTGTATCTCGAAGTCTTTTCTTTTACTTTATCCAAAGCCTGTGCCTCGGTCAGATAAGCTTTTGTGGAATCAATTTTACCAGTCTTTTCGTTGAATTTAGAGGACTTGACACCATTTTCAATCTTAGCACCACCTTTTACAGCTTCTTGAGTCTGTTTAGCATTTTCTAATTCAATTTGCGCATTAGCTAACTCTTCCTCTGCTTCTGCTAGTTCTTTCTTCTTGTCAGATAATGATTGAAACGGGTTACGTGAATCCAATTCATCCATAATTGATTGAATAGTACTAGTATATTCGCGAAGCTGGTCCGGAGAAAGAACTTTGGCAGCCGTACTCTTTGCATTCTCTAATTGAGTAAGCAGAGAATTAAGAGTTTCAGAAGACGTTTCTTTCAGATTTTCAAATGCACGAACATACTCCGGAGACTCTTTCAACTTATCGTAATCCAGGCCCATCAATTCCATTCCCTTGTTTTTTGTCGCCTGGGCTATGGAACGATCAATCTGTTCTACTTGATCTGTATCTCCATTCTTTACTGCTTGTTTTCGTTGTTCCTGCAGGGTAGCAATATCTTCATTGAACTTTCGTTCAATAGCAAGGCGTTGGTCCGTATAGTCTTGATACTGATTCAGCAAATCAGCTAAATCATCCCCACGATTGTACTTTAAATCTGTAGTTTCCTTTTTTTCATTAGCAACTTTATCAAATGCATCAAACTGTTTCTTTACTGGCTCTGACTTGACATATACTGATGCATTGAAGATTTTATCTTTATTGTCAGGATTAGCATCAAAGGCGGAACGAGCATCTTCAATCACTTTTAACTTTTTGTCTTCAGCTTCGCGATTGATAGCCTGTAATTCTAGTTTATGATTGAGTTCCCTTTGTTTTAGAACCTTTTCACTGCTCTCTTTAAGCTTATTTATTTCAAGCTGCTCTAGTTGGTTTGCAGAGTCTTCTTTCATACGCTGTTGCTCTCTATTCTGCTTATCTAGCAGGAGTTTATATTTCTCCTGTTCTTCACGTAGCTTTTTCGCTTGGTCATCCTTCTTGGAAGATGAATCATAGACTTTTAATTCTTTTTCAGCCTCCTTTAGCTTCTTGACATTTTCTTTATAAGACTTTACCACAGCAGAATCTATCCCTTTGAACTTTCCGGCATCCATTTGCTTCTTTTGTGCTGAAGCGATTGATTCCAATGCTTTAGTAGCATCTTCTTTTTGTTTTGTCCAAAAGGCTTTATTTTGAATGGCAGCTTTTTCTTCTTCTTTCTTTTGTTCTTCCTTTGCTTTCTTCTGAATTTCATTTATTTTCTCTACTTCTTCTTTTGCAAGACGGGCAGACTCTGCAGCTTCATTCTTCTTTTTGGCTAATCGTCCAATTCTTATACTTAATCCTGGATCTTCAATACCATCTTTTCTATTTTTTTCAGCTTCATCGATAGCCTTTTGCCATTCAGCGGTAGCTGCATCAAGTTCTTCTTGCTTCATAACAGCTCTAACCTTAATCCCCATTACATATTGCTCATTTTTATCTTTGTTGAGTAGTTTTAAAATATCATGGAGTTCCATTGTTTTAATCTTCTCTAAATCAAGATTTTTTAAAACATTTGGCATTATAGATTGAAGTTGTTTGTATGCACTTAATTTATCAAATTGACTGGATGTTTCATCTCTTATAATATTGACAAGACTTTCTGCCTTATTTTTCAATTCATCAAAATGTTTTTTTTGAGTCTCCATAGCAGCATTATGCTTTCTTATAGCTCTTTCGGAGACAGATTCTGCTGTAGCACATTTGTAAATTGCATACCCAAGCCCTGCAAATGCGGCAGCTGCTAATACATAAGGATTAGTTAACATTGCAGCAGCATTTTTTAGTTGTGCAATAGTTTGAGCTTTGAGGGCTTTTGTCAATAAGATACGAGAAGATGTATTCTTTGCAATCATTGTTGCCTCAATAGCGTACAAGCCTTTCTTTAGGACTAAATCAGCGGCCTCAATAGCACGCTGTCGATTTACAATTGCTGTTACCGTTGCATATACTTGCTTAGCAGTACTTACAGCAAGAATACTGCCTTTGTATCCTGCAAGGGCAGTCGTAACAACAACTATTAATGCTCCTATTTCTTTCAATGCTTCTTGAGCGCTTCCGTCAGCAAAGGCTTCATTCATAGATTGCGCTGCACTGGATATTTCCTTTAAGATTTCTTTTCCTAACGGGCGAAGGGCAGCTGTTATATTATTACCAAGAAGCTTCATTTGATTCTCGGCTGATGAGGACATTTCTATAAAAGCAGCTTCTGCGGCACCTGTTGCATTTTTCATTTGTTCCAGATCGGACGCAGCACCTACTGCATTTTGTCCGGTTATCATTAGTGCAGCCTGTAAAGCTTCGTCGGTACCCAATAATTCTTTCATTTTTGTAGTACTTCCGTTTGCTTCGTTATAGATCAGCTGTAATGCTTCCTGGAAAGAACGTCCGGAAAAGGCTGCATCACCTAAATGGTTAGCCGTTCCCATAATTGCCGCACGTATTTTAGTCATCGCTTCGGCTGTTGGAACACCTTGTTTGGTTATTGATACGACAGCTGCTAGCACGTCTTCAATATCAATACCGAAGGACGAGGCAATGGGAGCAGCTTGAGCAATACTCTTTCCAAGTTCTCCCATTGTAGTTTTACCAAGCTTGGCTGTGGTAAATAACATATCAGAAACAGATTCTGCTTCAGAAGCTCCTTTTTTATATGCATTAAGAATTGTAGTGATAGCATCTGCCGAAGTAGCCGTTTCTGTAACGCCGCCGATAGCAGCCTTAGCAGATACTTTTAGAATATTCATAGCATCCGCTCCATCATGTCCTGCAGATACAATCTGATATAGTGCTTTCGCTGACTCTACGGCTCCGACTGGAACCTCTCTAGTCATATCAATAACGCTATTCATAAAATCGGTAAGACTGCCTTTTATCCCGCTTGAAAGAGTAGCAACTTCTTTCATGCTTTGCTGGAACTGCTTTTCGAAGTTATATGCTTCTTTGGCTGCTTGAGTAAAAGCGATTCCCGCACTAATGCCAATCCCTCCGAATACATCAAAAGCGGTAATTTCACCGGCCATTGCCTTTATGATTCCCATCGCTTCTTGACGCCCGGAATATAGCCCTGAATTATCTATACCTGTAGCGAAATATAACGCACCATCTTTATTCTGAATACCCATATAGCATTTATTCTTAAAATATAAAGAGGAGGTAAAATTTGGCTATTTCGAGAAGAATAAGCATCTTTGCAGTGTTCTAAGACCAAGGAACGATTTTTATTTCAACGTATTAGGGAGTTGATTCGCCTACTATACCACAATATAGGCTATCAATTCCCTTTGCTACATAATCCTAATGCGTTGCAATAGATTATGTTCCTTGGTCGGAAAGAATAGGGGAGAGATAGCCTTTTTCTATAATATATAAATTACTATTCATTAGCGCCATGACCAAGGAAAATGAGAACGTATCTGTAGCGAATAAAAGGAACTACACAGAAGAAGAAATTAATGCTGCTTACAAGAAGGGCAAGGATGAAGGAAGAATTGAAGGGATGCTCGCTTATCAGAAAAGATTGATTGAGAATCTACAGCGGGATAATGCATCTCTCAATCAGAAGCTTCAGGAGATTAAAAAATAATCCCCCATATCTTCACAGATACAAGGGACTAGAAAACATACTCTAAACCAATTTATAAAAAAACAGTTAACCTAATATATAAACACAATGGCAAATTACCTTATCGTTTGACCTTTCCAGCAATATCGTTATATTTCTTTATCCTGACTGTCTTACTAGGGTCATCAAAAGACGGAAGTTCTACCCACTCGTAATCTTGCCCTTCAACATTTCCGTCTTCGTCAGTCGTTTTATTACGCTGTTTCATCACAAATGAGTACTCCTGAAGCAATATCTCTATTAATCCATAGCTACTATCCAACGTCTGATTAAACGTTAATCCTAGGGCTTCTTTTGCAATAACTAAGAATCTGCTTTGGTTATATCCTTCCAGCTTTGCAGATTCTTCCGAGCGGCTATTATCTCCGTCTCTCGTAGCGGGCTCACGTTCCGAAGCATCGTGATAGAGGTACAAAAAGGGTGATACCCTATGCGATATATGATTGCATTGAATAATATGCGTATATCCTCCCATGTCGTATTGTCAATGAGGGCTTTTTTAAACCATGCCGGCGGATCACTAGGCTTGTTATGAATGCCCAGGCAAACGACATCGAGAAGTAGTCCTCCATATTTATTCATCAATTCTGGAAAATCAGCATTCAGCTCACCATCTTTCACAATCATTTTATCAATATCTTCCTTTTCAATTTCAAGGAGAAGCGGACGAATTCTAAACCATGTCCGGACAGTGATAGGCTTTATTACAATACAATCACCGGGATCCTTTCCTTTTGGAATAGAATCTCGGTTAGTAAAATCAAATGGAATCTTGACAGGCTGCTCCGTTACAGATTCCGATTCTTGCTGAAATAAGTTCTTTATACTCATAATTTCCTCAAGGAGCCTAGCCCGTTGTACTTCCGGGCAATACTTCCGGTTATTTGCAACTAACCTTCAATACTTTCAGCTCCATCCTTCAATAGTTTGTTCCTGTAGACGGAATCGAACCGCCGGTCTCTACTTAATAAATGTAGCGCTCTAACCAACTTAAGCTATACAGGACCGTTAATTATTTTTTCGCACCACTTGGAGCAGCTTCTCCGCTTTCGACATTCGCTGCATTAGCTGGGGCTTCTCCGCCTTCGGCAATAGTAACTACTTCGCGCATAAAAGCGGTCTGTCTCTTACCGTCTACAGTAACAGCAGCTTGCATATATACACGAACAAGCAACAACTCTGCTTGTTCTGATCCGGGAGCCTGCGAAATCTTTGAGGCGATCTTACCATTCACGATGGTATAAACGACCTTCTTACCGTTTTTAGGTAATGTTTCGCACTGGAACGTTTTTGAAATAGAAGGAGTATTAAGAGGCTTTTTCCAGATGTTTTTTCCGCCTGTTGTATCTACTTCACCGCCTGCCAGTTCTTTGAGAACCTCATTTGATGGAGTAGGGATGGAGAACTCGACATAATCTGTCGTATCTTTCACAAGTTCAACATAAAAAGGTTCTTCACTGCCTTCCACTTCAATTTTTACTTCTTTGGGATCTGCAAAGTTGAATGCAACACTTCCTTTGGTCGGAAGGGGATAATCTTTGAGATCTGCACCGGGAACGCCGTCACCGACTGTTCCAAATTTAATTTTACCTACGCCCATAGCGATAGGTCTTACTTCTCCTGCCATAATTATTGATCTATTAAAATTTCTAATCTAATATTTGTACAAGCGAATTTCTCTTTCAAGTCCGGCATTGGAACACTCCAGAGAACTGTCACTTCTTTACATACACCGTCATTACTATTGATTGAATCAAGCGACTTCCGCACCTTACGCTTTAATTCTTTCATTCGTTGACGTTTTAACATACCATTCTCATCACTCCAAGGTACGAAGATATTGATGTTAACAGGCACTTTATTGATAAAGTCAAGTTCATTCAATTGCAGATGATTGATAACGATATGTTCATTGGTCAAGCCTGCTTCCGATTTGTCCTTGTAAATCATAACATCGGTGCCCGCAGCGGCCACAGCATTATAAACTATATCTACAGCGTCAAATTCATCCATATTCAAATTTTACTAAAAACAGATTTCAATGTCTCCCTTAGATATTTCTCACATTGAACGTTCGCACCTGAAACGACTTCATACCCTTTAGCTTCCACGGCTGCCGCATATTCCATTCCTGCAACACCGACCAACACATAACCACCAGTATACGACAGTGAGACTTCTTCTGCAAGCCTACGACCTTTGTACTTACCGGTGGTCTTGTCAGTACCTTTGTCTCCTTCTTTGAAGTTCTCTGTAACCACTTCACCGTCTTTAGCTATTATATATCCGATAGAGGAACGAAGATTACCAGTCTGGTCTTTATATGAGCCACTCCGGCGGGCTACTTCGATAAACTTTTCACCTCCTGCTTGCAGGAAAACAAGCATCTTATCTTCTGCTTTACTTTGAAAATGGTCGAACCAGCGTTCCATTTCATCAAAGGTGAATAGGGGAGTCATGCCGTTTTTCATACGTTGATAATTGAATGTGATTGATAAGGTTCCCAACAGATAACCGGTACATCAATACCCTTTGATGCAACTTTCAAACGCAAAAACTTACTATCTGCTGGCGGTTGCATTTTGGAGTAGAAATAGCCATGTACCTGTGTTTCATCACCAGCCGAATTGTGTTTTAAAACAATTCTTCCATCGCTTACCGGGTCGTAGCGTCCGGGGACAGATATTTCAACCGGTTTCCCAGGAACCCATTCACCATTAACTAAGTGCCCGTTAGCCTCAATAGTAACTATTGCTGTATGTGGATACCGTTTTACCATCTGTTGCCAGCTCTCCCTTTGATAATGATTCGTTTCCCAAGTTTAGCAGCTTTCTCCGGCTCCCCGTTCTCTATGTACAGTTGCTTTGCAGTCTGAATATAGAAAGAACGGGGATGAGTGATAGAAAGCCTGTTTTCACTGAAATCTTGAGAGTTTACCATCATGGCATACATATCAGCGACACAAAGACCGACTTGCTTCATGCTTTCAGTAGTACATTCCGCTTCGGGGTTGATACCCCGCCTAACGAAGACTACCTTATCCAAGAAGTCTTCCATATCCCCAATAGATGGATATTCCAGTATTGTTTCTCTGATTGTTGCCATTATAGTTTACTCTTCATCTGTTTTTTCAGTATCTTCATCGGCCGCCCATTCCTTGGCATCAGTTTTCATGATATACATTGCATCAGGATCGTTAACTACTGGGATGGCATTAGCTTCTGCTTTAGTCCACTCTTTGAACGGTTCAAGTTCAGACCACTTGCTGATAAAAACAAAGTCTTTTTTCAGTGTTGTTGCTTTCTTCTTGTACTCGACAGAATGTTCCGCTGCAATAGGACCATGTTGGATGTCACCGCATTGTAAATCTTCCAAAAAACAGATATTAGCGGCTTCCCATGGATTGATCGTAGTGCGATTATGAGAAGCATCTTCAATACGAACAGCCGGGCTCACTAAGACAATTTGAACACCTTCTGTATTCTCTTGTGCAGAGAGATATTCATTGATAACTTTCTTGGAGATAGTCAGCTTTTCTTTCTGATTGATCCAGCCTTTAACTTTCTCGATAACGGCTTTCTGTTTCTTCAATAAAGCAAATCGATCTTTACGCATCACTACGTACTTAATGGTAACACCATCAGCAGAGGCAGAAACTACTGTATCTTCAATGTCTTGCAATCCGTCTGCAGTGTTTGCATTTGCCCAGTCAGCAGCAGAAACCTTTTTATTTTCATTCTTCATACCACAACCAACAAATTCCTCGGTAACAATACCGTTATTATTGCTTGAGTTTAGAGTGAACCCACCTTTAGACATCAGCTGCATGCACCACCATTCGAAACGTCCACGAACAGCGTTATATACAAAGTCCTGATCTTTGAAAGCGAGGTCAAGGATAGATTTCAAATCCGAATCACCTTCACAATCACGGCTAAGTTGCCGGTATTCGTTCCAGTCGCTTTCATTCATACCACGCTTAACGGCAGTCTTGGGGATATCACCTGACATCTTACCTACAACTTCACGTTTCTTTTGCGGTGCAGAAGAATCAAAGCTGATAACGTCTGCAATAACAGGAGCACCTTTCTCTCCGGTCAAAGTTTCCCATTTCAGAGAATCTTTCTGCTTTACACCGAAGAAGTTAGGGAAGAAGACCGGCTTAACTTTACGTGAGTTAAGTCGTGCTCCCATGTTCTTACGGTTCACTTGTTTAATTAAACTTCTTTCCATATATCATTTATTTTAATGGATTAGACAAAACGGATAAAACGGAGCAATGCTTTAATAGCGTCGTCAACAGGGTAGGGCATTACTGCTTCATTAACAGTACCACGCACCAAGAGGCCTGACTGCTGGTTAGCTACGGTCACATCAACCTTGTTCATAGTGATAACCTCCGGGGTATACTTGAACTTTGCAGCTTTGGCAGCAGCTTTAGCAGTAACAAGGACTAAGACATCATTAATCTTTGCGGCTCCAATAGCTCCAGAAAGAGTTATTGTGTCATAAGCTGCATTGGTTTTGTCAATTGCAGAGATTACATCAGAAGCTCCGGTTAAAGCACCACCGATTGTAACAGCTTCCCCAACTTTAAACACATGATTCTTTGCGATTTGAATAGCAACAGCATCGGCAGCCGCGACAGCAGTAACTTTTCCGGTTTTAACAACATGGTAAAGGCCATTAGCATCTTTACCCACAATTACAAGCGGAGGAAGCTCGTCGATGATTCCCTTCAGTTCCGCGCGGGCAATAGTTCCACCGCCCTGAATGTCCTCGATAATCTTTTCGATACCAGGAGCATACTGAAATTCACTTTGTTTTTTTCTGAACATAGCTTTTAATATTAATAATTATTCTTCCAGACCAAGGCTAGCAGTGCCATTATCAGAGCTTTCCTCGTCCTCCATTAACTTTAACCATTCCTGTTCGGTACGTTCTTTGGGCTTATAGGAATTAGGCTTGTAATCACCACCGGCGACTTCATCATCAATAACAGATTGTTTGATTTCGGCAAATTCTTCTTGAAGCTCTTTAATCTGGTCTTCAACAGAAGTTTCAGAATTGACATCAATACGATTGAACCATTTTGCAGGGAGTTTAGAATCTGCAAACAATGCTTTAGCAGATGCCTGCTTCGTAGAAGTAGTGACTGTTGTAGCGACAGTAGAGACAGATGCAGCCAACTCGGAAATCTGTTTCTGCTGGGCTTCCAACAACTTAACAACAGAAGCAGGCAAGCCTTCGAGATCTTCGTCCTCGTCTTCATCTTCTTCGTCATCTTTCGGCTTCTTAGTTTTTTTAGTCTTAGTTGTCTCAATAGGTTTTCCATCCTTCAAACCGTGTTTTTTCTCATAAGCGGCAATAGCAGCATCAATACTGGCTTGACTGCCTTGTTCATTTGATACCAAGTCCGGAAGAATATTATCCTTGAATAGCCCAATATAGTTATCCAGATTCTCTTCACTTTCGATGTCAAAAAGAGCTTGCACCTTGGCCGCATACTTTTCAGGAATTCCAGCTTTTTTCAAAGCTGCTTTGATGGTTGCTAAAATCTTCATACTTTTTTCCTTAAAATATATTGGGAGTAAATTTTTCCTGCTTATATATTTTATTTCAGAACCAAATGCATACATTTGCAATATGGATAAGAAGAAAGAATATAAAGTCAAAGCTAAAGCACTCGCTCTTCAAAATGGATTCGACCAAGTTTCCTACTATGGAGAATGGAATGGCTATTTGGCATATACAGCATCCCGGAAAGAAGACAAGGAGTGCTGTATTGGATATCCTCAATTTATCCTAGTAAAAGATGATACTGCACATCTGGCACCATATATACAATCACCAGATATCATGGGTATAGTTTCCATGCCAAAAGATTACAGCGAGACATTGCTATAATTTTCTCACTATTCCGTCAATAATATCAGTATTCACTAATAAGTTATCTACACGAAGCACATTTACCCCATATTGTAGTTTTATTCTCTTTGATATGTCAGCCCAATTAACAATTTTGCCATTTTGAGGGTCATAAAGAACAATCTTTCCATTAACTAATTTTTCTAAGGTTATGATATGCCCGGAATTTCCACTTTTCCAAGAGAAATCAATATGATATCTTCCTGGTTCTTTTACCAATTCTATAATCTCTTTAGTAAGTGCACTAATATTCTTGCTTTTTAAAGCACCTGTTCTAGTTACATCATATACACCTCCTGCTCTCTTTTTGACAGGTGTTGCCATAGTTTCTGGATCAATCCAAGCCCAATTTGTTTTGCTAGACAGTTCGTAAGGAATATTCCCGGCTTTTTGAAGATTAGGCAATGCTGTTACATCATATCCACGTCGCCTTAATTCGTTTGCAACAACGCATGATTGACAGTTTACACCATATTCATGGCTCTTACTGAAGTTTATATTTCCCTGTAGTTCATTAGCTTCTTCGAAAGTCATTTCCTTACCTCTCTTAATACCAATTTTTTGCTCAATCTTGGTTTGATTGAAGTTTCTCGCAAATCGTTCTTCCCATCTTTTTTGAATATCATTTTTCTCTGCATCAGTTTTGATGCGTTTAGGTCTAGAAACCTTTATAACTTCATTCGTAATAGGTTGGGAAACTATTTCTCTTTGTAGTCCTCCATCATTGGTAAAGTTATCCTTATACCAGAAAGCCGATTGCAATCCATCTTTATTCTCTCTGACGAAATCCTTTGCTCCCTGGGGAATATCTGTAATAACCTGCTCTTTCGGAACTGTGTCATTCAGCAAGAAATCAGCAAAGTCTTCCGGTTCCATGGTGATAGGAGTAGCAAAACAGATACAAAAAGGATGAAAGCCTGTAAATTTGAACGTTTTCGGATATTTTCCAATCATCGCATCACAGATCTTACACGGTCCGCGATTATTGGCCGAACGCTGTATCTCAATTCCTAGTATAAAATCCTGTTTACTCCAACGTTCATAGTCTGCACTACGATAAGCTGTGTTCGTAGTTGTTGCAGATGTTCGGAGAGCGTTCTTGTATGCAGAGCGGTATACACCTTGCCCTGGATGATAATCTTTCATCGGTTGTGATAGAACCAATTCACCTTTCTCATTTCGGATCCGGCGAAAACGTTTTTGGGGATTTTGCAAAATTTGCCGTATATCACTACTAATTCCGTTTGAATTACGTCCGGCAACTACGCCGCTATCAAGATAGAATTCGAGTTGCGATTTCGTTTGCTGTGTAATATACCAAACTCTATCAGACAATTTTAGACCGTTGGAATCTATATCATTCTTTAGAGCCTCAAATGCAGATAGGCTATGAGTAAACATTCCATCCTTAGTTGCGCTAGAAATAGACATTCCCTTGATGAACAGGGAAATAAAATCATCATTCTTCCTCTCTGCTCGTTCCCAGCCATCCTTTTGGAATGCGGAAATATTAGCATATAACATTGATTCAAGGTTTAGTAGTTCCCGATCAACCGCACTCTCTATTCCCTGATTGCTTATCCATACATTGTTTTTCCCCGCATCAGACCATTTACGGAGATACGGGGAAACAGAAAGTATAAACTGATTAAAGATATTGGCTATTACGGCCTGCTGTGCAGCAACTTTCTGTATGTGCTGTTTGTCGTAGAAAGAAAGTCCGGGCATGGCTTAGAAAGTTGCTCCAATGAGTGAATTATTCTGTGCAGTCTCTTTCTCATCATTCTTCTTACGATTCAGTTCCGCTTCCACATCATCTGTATAGGGCGAATTTTTAATAATCGTCTCTTTACTATTGAATTGAGAAGCAGTTTCAAGGTTCTTGAGTTCTTCCGCCAAATCCTGTGGGAGAATACTACCAAACTCTACTTCAATGTAGTTGTCATTTAGCTGTGATGCATATTTTGTATGTGTAATATTTGCCATTCCTGCTTGGACGATTGCTACTGTTCGTTGAACAACTGGACCAAATATTTCCATCTGTTCAGTAGCTTTTATCTCTGCATCAATCAGCATAAAACGACGTGAAGTGCCGCTAAGGTTGCCAAGTCCCATTAGTTTATTTATAGACAAGTCCGGACTGGAAGCTCCGGAATGTATTGCATCATCCAGTTGGTTTAGTTCAAGTGTAACGGATTCACAAGATTGTTGCCATGCAAGATAATCTGCATCACCGTGATACGATGTACCGGTATCTGAATCAACCTCCATACTGAAGTTCAATTCCTTACCAACCGTTTCTTTGCTCGGAAGGTTAGCTAAACCATAAGTTTTCAGTATAGGTTCAGAAAAGTAATCATTAGTATCTGATAGCCGGGAAAGTCTCATTTCTTTCTTGTCAATCAAATTAGCAACATCTTCCCAATCCGGACAATCGACCTCGGCATATACTACCGGAATCTTGCCAAAACGATTCTTTATCTTTTTCACTTGCCATACACCATCCATGATACCGGAGTAGATAACATCTTTCGTATAGATTTTCACGCATTCGCAAGTACGGCCATTGACTTCTGCATTGTATTTATAGAGAAAACCGTCCATATCGTCGTCCTCATCAAAGTGTGGATAGAATTCACATTCGACATTACTATCCTTGGGAGTAGAAAGAATCTTAACTTTCAACTGACTTTTTCCGTCGTTCTTGGTAACAGGATAGAATACAATAGCAGCCTTGGTTTCAGACAACACTTTGCGAGCAAACTCTTTCAATACAGATTGCATCTTGAGTTTTCGCTTATAGACTTTTTTGAACTCGCAGATCCCGTCGTTCGAATCTTCTGCTGTGATAGTCATTTCACCACCAAATAGAAAAGCAACAGAATTACGAACGATCTTTTTAGGTAGGTTGGTTACGACCTTAGCTACATCGACAGTCTTGTCTTCTAGTCTCTTTGGCTTTTCGACTCCTGTTTCGGGGTCAACTTCTACTTCTGTATCTGAATATACAGCAATCTTTTTAGGCTCCCGATACCCAACTGATTCTTTACGACGGGTTCTGTCACCGTTGTATTCCTCCATATACTCACGAGGATTACGATTTTCACGGGTATCAACGCATAAATCACCTACTATGCTACCGAAATCTTCATTTTTCAGAATATCCTTAATGTCTGGCATATACTTTTCTCTTAAAATATATGGCAAATAGGATTTATCCACGTCCCACTTTACGAGTAGACACTTTGAATTTCAAGCCTAATGATTCTGCAAACTCGGCAAGAATAGTACATCCATCTGGCGCATCATCGTGGGCGTTATTTCCTTCACGTTTGTAGCCAGTAAGTGACTTCATAAAACGCCAATAATCCGAGCCTTTAAGGTATTCTGATTCGTCTAAGAATACACAATGCTTCTTTATCCAGCCAGCCTTCATAATGATACGTGTTTCCTTATGCTGGGTTGTTGGCCGGGCTTGTATAACACACGATTTCTTTTTCGATGTAACAAGCTTACGCACATTGATAGCAAAGATACGGCCACCATTATTTGACTCAATGCGTAGCTGGTCGCATTCGGTATCTATTACCATTTGTGCCAGGCGCGGTTCTGTAACTTCAACAGGATCCTTTGTGAAAAGAACGTCGGTAATGAAATATTTCGGTCCGAACACCTTTGCGAATGGTGCGCAGAAATCATCATCTCCTTTATCGGCTGTATCACAAGCTCCGAGTGTCCCATCAGGTTTCTTTCCTGCAATATCGGCTAGTTTGAAGCGCATGAGAGACGATTTTGGGAATAGTAACCCTTTGGCTTCGAATGGTTCCTGCATATATTCGGCCATCCAAATGCTTTCGTCGGTTTCAGAACGTAGTTCCCGGTAATATTCCGTAGTATGTACATCAGCGCAAAAAGTTTCATCGTTTTCATCAAGAGCTGCGATCCGGATGATTTCATTATACTTGCCGGCTTCTTCCATACGTCCGAGGACATCACTAGAAGACCAGCGGGTCCCGATGTCAATCATACAACAACTTCCCTCAATACGGGAGTCGTGCGTACCTTGTTTCCAAGACCATACCTTTTCATTGTTATTGTCAGATAACGCATCTTCCAGGCTCTTATATAAGTCGTCGGTCATGGCGAGCATAGACGCACCGAAGCCGATCACGGTACCGCCAACACCGCCACCGAAATAAGATACCTGGCGAGCGCCTTCCACATTCCAACTTTTCACATTCTGTTTATCACCTTTCAGATGAATATCAGGGAATATCTCTTTATATCGTTTTGACTTAACTATATCACGGGTATCATACGAAAGTTTGTTGTATAGAGTATCAGAGCAACAATTACGCATTACGGATTCTTCCGGAAAGTGACCGTACATCCAAGCTATAAAAAGAGATGATATATAAGACTTACCGGCACGCGGCGGCATGCTGACAGCAAGACGGTAGATTATACCAGCAGAATATGATTCATACACACGCATGAACGCTTCTGCGACCTTCTTTAGGAACAGACGTTTAGAGAAAAACTTCGGATCATAGTACAAACAGAACGCCCAAAAGTCTTTCTTTGATATTCGTTTGCGGAGTATGGTAGCAGCCTTTGCTTTACGAATCAATATTTGTCTTTTACTCTTCTTCTTTGCCATCAATTATAGCCTGTAGTTGTTCGTCACTCAATCCTTCCAGTTCATCACCAAGGTTCACATTTGCATCAACTTCTTTTTTGTCTCTCCATTTCTCCGGCTGCCGGTTCTTCAACCAAAAAATAGCAGCTGTCGTATCAGGTGGGTAATGCTCAATATATTCTTTTGAGTCTGTTATTCTTCCTTCGGTTGTTGCAAATTTTGTTGCCTTACAGGAATAACCGATAGCACGATTATATAGCCGAGATGCAACGTTCGCATCCGCAATATTCTTTCCTTTTTTTAGGGACTCAAGAAATTCGGGATAGTCCTTTTTCCATTTGTTCAATGTTTGTTCGGAAACAGAGAAGAATTCGGCTAGCTCTTTATCCGTTGCACCCAACAAACAAAGCTTTAGGGCCTGATCGGAGAACTCTATTCTGTACTCTGATTTACGCCCTCTTTTTTTCTTCTCGGCCGGATTCTTCTTCTCTGTCATAAACTAACAATAACTAACAAATTGTGATAACTCTTGCCTTAGCTTGGATAATCTTCAAATTAAAATATAAATAGGGGCTACTTTTTACAGTTCTCTGGAATTACTTTAGGAACAGCATTATTCCAATTAATACTATGGTGTAGGCGTCTATATACACTTCCCATTGGGCGTATCTTTGTACAAGAAGGAGCATACATAATTGTGTAGAAAGACTTAACATAAGTCCCACTATCCAAATATATATCAGTCATCCCGCCATTTGATTGTTGAGTTGTTACTTGATTCAAAGAAACATGTGGAATCTGAAAAAACAAATTTCCTCTACTTCCTAGTAAAGTGTAGGTGTTTACATCTTCATTAATTTTACCAAAAAACTTGAAAGGCATGTTTGTATCACAAATAAATGAGTTCATTGCTTTCCGTTTAAGTAATTCACCACGAACTATATTATTCTGCTTTCCTCCGATAAAATCTCCTCTTTGAGCTAATGCAACAGCTAAAGCACCTGTTTTATTTTTGAAATCAATTAGAGCATCAAGTACTTTATCAAGATTGATAATGTTTTTCTGCTTCATTTCACCATATTGATTATAAGTGTATGAGAATTCCGTATAATCATCATCTAACTCAATAAAATATTGGTAGCCTTTTTCTTTTGCTATTTCAAAAGAAGCATTTCTCGCATAAATAATAGCTCGACGATCATTGAAGTTATCACCCTCATCTGTTTCTGATGCTATTTCTTTTTTGTCGAATACATATATGTTCTCGTAGTTTTTGCGATAACGATCTATCTTCGGATCTTCATTATCTAATACTATGATAATATCACCTGTATATCCACATTTCCGTAATGTTTTTACTGTATGTACATTGTCTGGACGCCCATGTGTAAGTATCAATGCAACGAAGCTATTATTTTTCATCATTGCTATAATCCTCCAAATATGAGTCTGACAATTCTTTCTTTAAACAAACATATCCTAGTTCAATAGCTTTATTAAAATCTATAATGACAAGAGCTGAATTTTCCATTAAATTTTGAATGATGTTGTTTGAATGAGCATAAAATTCAGCAATTTTTCCATAATCGAAAACAATGTGCCTTGAAGCTGCAATCTGAAGAAAATCTTTAGTCTGCTTGTCTAAATTACACTCCTGAATTTGTTTCATCAGACAATTGTAAGTTTCAAGATTATAGAGTTCTGATATTGCAGGTTTATTGCCAGTCGGTGTGTAGATTGGAGATACTATTTTTTTTGTATAAAGATTATTATCTTTCTCATCGTCAGAATTATGGATATCAGTCGAAAGTTCGATCTCGTCTACTGAAAACTCCCAATCATTCAATACATCAGGCGAGAAGTTTTCTATCACTAACTTCCAATCGAATTCAGAAGTATCGGAAGTATGATTATCTGCTAGAGCTAGCAGTTTTCTCTTTTCATCTTCCGTAGATAGGTCTTTGCGCTTAATAACAATAAGCTCGGTACCGTCAGACTCAACAATACGTACTTTGAGTCCTAACTTTTGAGCTTCCTCATACACGCCATTTCCAGCGATTAACACATTGTCACGGTCGGCCAATACGGATCGACCGGCTCCACATTCAACCAGGCTTTTGTGGATAAGCCGCTTGTTTTCATCCCCATGGATACGATAGTTCCGGGGATCAATCTTAATTTCTACATTTTCTTCCATGACCAAGGAATTTTCACTAAAATATAGACTCCCCGGCTATTTTCTTTCTAATAAGTTCTTGCACTCCGTTATATATTTCATATAGCTGCTTCAATGTCTCTGGACCTTCCCATTCAGAGAAATTGCCATCCTGGAAGAAACGATACTCAAAAACGCGGGTAGCTGTCGTACCAAGGTTTAGACTTTCGAATGTTTCCCTTACTATGTGCAGCTTGTCTAATATTTCAGCGTTTCGATCTTCTGATTCATCTGAAATATCCTCAATATCTAGCCTGGAATAATCTACATTATCATCCACAGGCAGGGGCTTGTATCTACTCCTATACTGTGAAGTAGGAGAGGATGCGTTTAGCTTTATCATCTTCAAAACAAAGAAATCAAGCTCTGTATAGCCATTTCTTTTTGTCTCAAGTAATTTATCCAGTAACCTGCTTTTCTTTTGAAGGAGCGAACAAATGACCTCATTCAAGACGTCTGTTGCTTCGTCTGAAATACCAGCAAGCCCACAATGATACAAAGAGTAATCAAGCCAGCGTTCGTAGCGTTTAGTTATGTAATTATTTACTGCTTCACTTGCCATAAGCACAAAGATTTTATATATTTGCTGTTCCTAATAAGCAATACAAGCTTTGTGCTTATAATAGTGGTCGGCGGTGGTACGCCGGCCGCTTTCATTTTCTAGCATTACTCATACTCAATAGTGGAATCATTGCTTCAGCAATATTCGTTGACATACTGACAATAGCTTTTGAAGTATTCGTTTCCTCCCAGTCATAATTCCATAAACCCAATTTTCCTTTTACATTTTCAATTGGCTTTTCAAAGAGAATGGGACTAGCGAGTACCCAGTGATAAACGCCTTTCTCTGCCCATATTGAGGGATGGTTTTGCACACAGTCTACAATCTCCACACTACCGATGATGGAGCCAAAAGGAAGATCGTTGAAACCTATACGGCTCATAGGCGTATTAAGAACCTTTAGTCTTTGATTTGGCTGTAAGCAGCCAAACTTGGCAATATCACCCTTTGCGCTTGAATGTATAAGTACACGTCCACGGAAATTTGTTCGCCAACTCCGGTTCTCAATATCTTTGATACCATGAACGATCAATGAGGCCCACGGCTGTTTTACTGTCAATACTTTAACTTTCATTTTCTTTACTCTTAGCAATGTTATAATTACACAAATACATCCCAATATCTTTTTCGGCAATGTCTGCAGCAGGAATCTTTTCGCCGTAAATTGTATGTAGGGCTTCGTTGTCGCCCTTCCATGCCTTCCAAAGTACTTCGGGCTTATAGTTATCAGGTAAATATGGGAAGAGCTCACAGAAAGCTTCATAATCCTGTTTTGCCCTCTCTTGTTCTCCTTTTGCATTTTGAACTCCAACTACAATATCCTTAACCAGGTTCTCATTGCGGGAGTAGCCTATTTCAGCCATCTTACGTGCATATTCACTCTCTTTGTGCTCAATTTCCCGTCGCCTGTCTTTGCAAAATTCGACAAGTGCTACCATGATCGCTTGATTATTGATCTTCGATCCCCAGACGAATTGTCCGCGGCTGCCGTTCTTTAGCTGGGAGAAGAAAATACATAACTCGGCTAAATTCAGGTACCAGTAGCTAGATAGTATCGACAGGGCTGTTTCTGCCAGCTGGGCATTAGTTAACTCAACACCGGCATATCTCAACACAGATTTCAAATGCTCGGTAATGATCTCTATCGATGTTGAGTTGCTAAAGCTCCTGTTTACGTCTGCTAGAGTAGGTATATGCTCTGCATTAGCCACGTCATATAATGCGACATTACAGTTTAACTGCGCGATTGTCCCACTCCATTCAGCGACCAATTGAGAGGCTGTCGATCCAGTCTGTAAGGCCTGTTGTATCGGAGTTAACTCCTTTGGGGTTACTATTGTCTCCTGGACTATTTGCGACGGTCTTAGCACCACCTGCAGTCCTGTTTTTATTAATTCTCCGTTCATCTTTCTTGTTTTTAAGTTCAAATGTCAGCCATCGGGCAAAGTGAGACATCGCATCCTTAGGCGACTTCGCCGTTTCTCCTTCATTTTGCAATTTCATAAAGAACTTCTCCAGATACCCATAAAAGGTTTCTAGCGTGAAATCAGGGTTGCCGGAAGAACGAGTATTCATCGTTACTGTTTCCGCCCATGATCGATTCGATTTAAGTTCAGTATAACAGTCGTCCAAAGACTTGTCGAAAAAACTATCAGCCGGAAACAGATCTCCCACGCGTAAGGGAGATATTGTCTTATTGTCTTTAGTCTTATCTTTAATGTTAACCGTTTTACTTACCCTTTTACTTACCGTTTTACTTACCTCTTTACTTACCGTTTTACTTTCGTCAAGTAAGTAATAAACTGGCGATTTTGCATTCTTTTTACCCGATTCGAAAGTTATTAAACCTTTTTGCTGCAATCTGTTCCTAACTTCAATGACGGTCTTCTCTGATATACCGGTTGCGAGGACGATAGTCTTGTTGGGATGTTCAAACGGATTCTGCCAACCCCGAATATTGCACTCATTCAAGAGATAGAAGTACAAAAAGACTTCGTTCGGGCTGAATTCTACACTTCGATTCATCTTCCAAAATTGGTTTATATAATCTATATAGGTCATTGTATGCTATGCCGTCAGTTTCTGACGTATTAAGTTCATATTCTTTTTCACGAGTCCGATAATACGGTTATGGTACTCGGTATTACTATTGCAGGCTCCACGGGACTGAACAATACTGAATGTCTTTAAATTGACCTCTACGGTCTCAATATGTTTCTTGCCGATTCGAGCAGAAAGAATGAGTGAATCCTTTTCTTTATAATATTTATTTGTAAAGACGCAATGGTGCATGATTTCACCTTCTTGTTGAAACTCTTCAAGACTTTTGAGCGGTACTACGACTATTTTACCATCAGACATTTTTAGGTCAAAGAACTTCGATTTTTCTTTGATATAATTCTCTGCATCCTTCTTGAGTTTAAGCAATTGTTGCATTTCTTTAGCCTTGCGTTCTTTTTCATCATCACGTTTCTTTCTCGCCACATACAAGTCATGGGCTTTTTTTAGATTCTTAGGACAAACGTAATGGGCGTTATGCAGATCCTTACGATAATGTTCAAGTAGTTTCAGATAATCAAACCACATGGAAACATCCTTAATCCGATATTTATTTCGAAGGCAAATTTTAATAGACGGCCAATACATATCAATCTTGTAACGGTGTCCCTCGAAATAATCTATTAATTCATAACGTCTTGCCTTTAGAAGTGTTTCAGCCTTGGGAAAATGGGGAATTGTAATGGTGGCAGTAAGAAATGACATACCGCGTAATTTACAATCTATACCCATTTGAATATACTTAGGTCTAAAGACGGAGGCTGGATGATAGCGTTCACAATAAACATCATTACTACAACTGTAATAATATGATCCAACAACTTTATTACGTATCTCCAAATCTCCACACCATCCACAATATCCCGTATTGTTAGCACGAGCTACTACCTCCCGGTTGCCATCATCTTTTATCCAATGTTGCAGTATCTCACGAATAAAATAACGAGGATTCGCTTCTGCCTGATAGTAAGCAATCAATTCAAAGCTTCGGATAACTTGGAATTCTTCACAAATTTCCGCTTTGGCAATAAACATCGATTGTTTGTCTGTACGCTTCCTTGACTGTTCTATCTTCAAGGATGCACCACAATGAGGACAAATAGCACGCTTACGCTTTACAGGTTCCGGAGAGAAGCGCTGCCCGCATTCCATGCATATAACGCGTGTCTTGGTTGCATATCCTATATGTTTTAAACAATCGCTTTTAGCCCAGTCAATCATCATATTCTCAATATTAGGTAGCTGGCTACTTAAACCTGCTACTCTAAGCTGTAATTTCGTTCTTGGCTTCATAAGTCTTCAAATAATAAAAATTGTCCGGAAGGTATTTGCTTTTTCATCCCTTTACGCTTATTAGGGGCAGAAGCAGGCTTTTTAATTTCTGGTTGTTCTGTAGATGCTTCTTTTTTCACATTTCCAGCTGATACCTTATAATTGGTTTGCTTACTAACTTTGATATCATCTTCATCGTAGTAATGAACTGCAAGCCCGAATACTTCATCGTCAGACATGAATACAGCGTTCCCACCGCGTTTTTTAGCTTCACCTATAATGTAATTGCAACATTCATCTATATTCTTATTTTGCTTCGCAAAAGAGGTGGCAAAGAGGGAATCTCTCTTTGCACGTTGCTCTAAATAAGATTGAATAACCTGTTTAAATGATTGGTTCTCTTTTCCCATGACTTTAATTATTAATTGATAAAGGCATTAATAGATAGGTTAAGCTTTTTACTTCTTCGTCGCAGCGGGTAAGAAGTGAAGCTTGCGATGGATCGCTCATAGTGATGGCAATATCTTCCGAAGGAATGTTATTCATCATTTCAATCAAGAAGCTACTTCTAAAGCCGATTTCAATATTACAGCCTGACTGCAGGATAATCGTTTCTTCTGCAGACTTAGAAAAATCTAAATCATGAGCTGCAATTTTAAGAGAGTCAGAATCGAACTTGAGGACTACCAAAGACGAACTTTCATCACAGAAGACAGATACGCGCTTTAAAGCTGACACAATATCAGCTTTCTTTAATACAGCACGATTTGGTTGCTTTTGAGGAATAACAGCGCGATAGTTAGGATACCGGCCTTCGATCATACGGCAGATTAACCGGTATGAATCAAACTCAAATAAAATATTAGTCTGATTTACCGATATCTCTACTTCCATGCAATCTTCCGGAACAATGTTAGAAAGTACTTTAGCAAACTTGCTCGGCAGGATAAAGGCCGCCCGTTCCTTGCGCGTATAAGCGGATGGATTCTCAATCATTGCTAGGCGGGTACCATCTGTTGCGACAAATGACATTGAATCTAAACCGATATCAAAATAGACACCATTCAGTACCGGACGGAGTTCATCATTGGCACTACAGATCAAAACTTGCCTTATTCCGTATAATAAATCATTGCCTGATACAAGAAATGGGCTGGCGGTATCATCCGTACTCATAGATGGGTATTGATCTCCTTTCTCAATAGGTATTGAGAACTTACCGTTTGCATACTTGACAATCAATTCCTTTTCAAGGATGGATATAATCAAAGGTTGTTCGGGAATTTCTTTTAGTCCGTCAAGTAATGTTTTTGCATTAGCCATGAAAGTGTAATTGGTGAAGTCTGCGGTACCATCTATGTTTGTAGAGATGCGTCCACCTTCTTCACCTGCGGTTACTAGAATGACTCCAAATTCATCTATAACAAACAAAAAGTTGTCATAGGCAGGTAATGAGTTTTTAGGCTGTATAATTCGCCCGACTGATTTTAGCTTATCTGATAAAGCTGTTTTTGATACTGTAATTTCCATGCGTCATTGTTTTTTGGCGCATAACATAAAGAGGAGATAGGTTTCAGTAATTAAAAGCTATTAAATTGTATAGGAACAACAAAAGCCGGATAAAATCATTGTTTTATCCAGCTCAACACCATTATGTTTGCAAATATAGAGAGAGTTTTTGTATTTGCAAACGTTTCACTCTTTTTTTTCTTCTTTTTTTTGCAATAAATCCAATACAGCGCGATTTGCCTTGTCGCAAATACTATAATCTATATCAATGTAAATATCAGCCATTTTATAGTCATTGTTCACATGGCCAAGACAGAAGTCGATGTCAGCTTTTGGTACTCCGGCTTTATTTCTTGCTAAACTAGCCCATGTGTGGCGCGCCCAATTAGTAGTAACTTTAAAATCAATCTCTAAATTCAAGCAAATGTCTTTCAGCCCACTATTGATTGCACGCATGAAATTGTTCAAGCTGCAATAGTTAGTATGAAAGTAGGAGAGGAAATACCCTTCTGTATATTTATCAAGAAGTGTGCGAAGTTCCGGTTCGATCTTTACGGAAAGTGGTACCTGTTCGTGATTCTTATCCGTATTCGTTTTTGAACGTGTGTACTCTAATCTTCCACGACGTTCGCACGAAATACTATAAAGGTCGTTGATGTTAACCCCCATCATGTAAAACATCATCATAAATACGTCTCGTGCCATATTAGTTCGTCTTTTATCGGACTGGAAATCTCGAATTCTTAATAAGGTATTGATGTCTATATTCTTTCTTTTTCTTCGATACTCCGGAATCTCTGCCTTTTTAAACGGATCACCAGGTATTCTTATGATATCGAAGTCCTCGTTGTTATAATAGAGTTTGGCTTTGTTGTATAATGCTCTTAAACCTCTAAGATAATGGCTTATTGTGCCAGGTTCTAGCGGAATACCTGCTGGGCCTGATTGATACAGGTCTTTTATCATCTTATTTAGTAGGAATGAGGTGATTAACTTAATATCTATCTTTTTCCTTTTCGTGTACCAGCATAGAGTATCGATAGAAGAGCTGTACCATTCGGCTGTTTTCTTCTTTTTCGTCTGAATTACTATGTTTTGAGCGAATTCTACGAAGTCTATAAATTCAGCATCAGGAGCGAGAGATTTTTCTATTTCCTCCTTGAGATCCATGCAAGACATGAATTGTGTTCTATCTTGCCCCAATTTTAAATATTCTCTCCGGATCTTCTGGATATACGCATTTATTTCGTATTCTATCATTTCTCCGTTTGTCACTCCCGATAAGATTCTTCCGGATTCGTCCATGTTTTCAGGGCGGATATAATAAGCGGTAGATATATACTGTGACTCTCTATTATGATATATTCTAATCTTTATATTAGATGTTCCATCTAGTTTTATGTGTCTTCCAGTTTGGAAAACAACTGCTTTAAATGTTGCCATATACTGTTTTAATGTTTTTTAAAGGTTTAAAAATGCATTAAACAGCTTGAATCGGGGTTATTTGATAGGAAATTGCTTTAATTTCCCCTAAACGAATGTAAATAGAGAAACTTGTTCAAAGATAGTTCAAAGAAATACCCTCTTTATTTGCCCTAAAACGGGGTATAATTGTGTCTAATTTACATAAACGAAAAAAGCCGATACAAACTGTATCAGCTCAACACCATTCAATTTTTCTTGACTTGAATTTTTCGTCGGGGTAGCGGGATTCGAACCCACGACCCCCTGCTCCCAAAGCAGGTGCGCTA
>OODT01000080.1_pt1 | contig 145786 bp, 128 predicted proteins | sample 1671841 | NCBI WGS metagenome assembly OODT01 (sample SAMN06348198, study PRJEB24527) | human gut metagenome | biome: human gut; feature: ankylosing spondylitis patient; material: feces | host: Homo sapiens | place: China | collected 2015-10 | reverse complement strand
TTTATTTTTTCTTTTCGACGTGCCGCGTAAGGTGGTGCAGCGGTCTATCCGGCAGTCCGCAGGTGCTTTTTGCATATCAAGGCTCAATTCGTTAAAAGTAGTAAATGAGTAGTAAAATCAATCTGCAAACCTGCGAATATGCCTGCAAATCAAGCATTTTTCAAGACAATCAACTAATTTTATATAATCCAAATACAGTTTTCTCTGGTTTTCAGACACACGCCTCCGCTCCCCTGCAGGAGAGCACATTGGTGACTGCTGCGGCATAAGTGTTCCACTCTTCTTTTTTCTCTTTTAAAATGCGTCTGCCTTCTCTGGTAATGTGGTAATATTTGCGTGTTTTTCCGCTTGCGTCATCCTCGTAGGCAGTGACCAGATTATTTGCCTCTAACGTATGTAAAAGTGGGTAAAGTGAACCTGCCTTTAACTCAAATACATTTTCCGATCTGCTGCGCAGTGTCTCGATCATCTCATAGCCGTACATGTCTTTTTCATCTAAAAGACGCAGGATCAGCATGGAAAGGCTGCCCTGGATCAGTGATTTATTTAACATATGAATCCTCCCTCGTTTTCCCGCTTTATTTTTGTTCGCTTTACTATATATAGACTGTCTATGCATATATATTATATAGATAGTCTATATATGTCAAGACATTCTTTGCTTTTTATTGTAGAGATTTCTCATGGATTTTTATAGAAATGGATGAATCTCTCATATATTTTAAGATTTTCACCCAAAATATTCCCTCTATCTGCCATTAAACCTGCCGATTGGGCGAAAAAACACATTTTTGAATATTAATCTCCCAAAGATTATGGAAATCACGGGCGAATTAAAGTCATTTTTTTATAATTCACCCATTTTTCAATATTATGTAAACTAACTTCAAAAAAAATCGGGCGAAACCAGACTCTGTTTTTCTGATTTCGCCCACAGCTTTCTAATATTATAAAATCATGTTCCACTCACAGCGTATTCAAAGCCATTTCAGCCATTTTCCTATATAATATGCCGGATTCCCTCACAGATTTTTCTCGCAACCAGTGGATTATTCATAGTATATAAATGTATTCCATCGATATCACTCACAAGCAGATCCATGATCTGACTTAATGCGTAAGACATTCCTGCATCAAAAAGCGCTTCTTTATTATCCTCATATTTATGAATAATTTTCTGAAACCGTACCGGAAAAGAAGCTCCACACATCGTTACCATCCGTCTGATCTGAGCCGCATTGATCACCGGCATGATTCCCGGAATGACCGGAACATTTATTTCCGCAATCCTGCAGTCATCAACAAACCGGAAAAATTTCAAATGACAGACTTTTCTTTTTCTTAGTATATATCTCGGAAATTTTCATATCTGTACTCCATTTCTATGCCTGTTCTGCCCTCAGTTTTTTCGCTGCCTCCACCATATTTCTAAGGCTCGCATCCGTTTCCGGTTTTACACCGCTGTGTGTCAGACGAAACGCCGGAATAGGTTGTCCATAGCTTAAAACTATAGACAACCTATTATAATCATTTATTTACAATTTCATTATTTTGAAACCAGGATCATCCTATTCCCGGTTCCATATATTTTTTTAACGCATTCAGATAAGCCGTTCCGATCCTGCTCGTCATTCCCTTTCGATGCATAATGTAACCGATCCGCATCTCACTCTCGTCCGCTAACGGAACGGCGATAATATCCTTTCCATTTAACTTCTTATCGATCACACCACTGCATACCGTATATCCATTTAACCCGATCAGCAGATTAAACAGCGTTGCCCTGTCTCTCACACGGATATTTTTCTTTCTCTCCGAAGGTGAAAAAATCTCCTCAGAAAAGTAAAAAGAATTGTGTTTTCCCTCCATCCTGTTCCTTGTATTTATCCTCTAAAATCGCAGCCTGTTCTAACACCTGTCTGGCATATCCTAAAAAGTCCTCACCCTCCCGTAACAGGACGATGCCCTTGTTGGTTCTCTGAAAAATAACGATATTCATTTCTTTTTCAAGTTCGTGGATCGCGTTGGTAAGGCTGGGCTGGGAAATATATAATTTTTTTGCCGCGTTTGTGATCGTGCCGGTCTCAGCGACTGTTACCACATATTTTAACTGTTGAAGTGTCATGGCTGCTCCTGATTTTTATTTATTTTATGCAAGACTTTCACGGATCATTTTTATATCATAATCCGGTGCTGCTTTCATTACAGCCTCATAAATCTTCCTGACTTCGTCAACCGGTTCTTCCAGTTCGTCTGCAATCGTTTGTAAATTCTTTCCACGACGCACCTTCTTCACTATGAGTGCAATTTCTTTCTCCTGCATTCCCTTTTGTATTCCTTTTTTCTCTCCAGACCTCTCCCCGGTCCGCAAGCCATCCTCATAAAATAAATCAATTAATACGCTGTTCTTTACTTTTTTGTTTTCTTTTGCCATTCAAAAATCCTTTCTCCTTGTTACATGAAATGGCTTTTGAATGCTTTTCTTTATTATATAAAACCTCCAAAGCTTGTTCAAGCCATTCCGCACATATTTTATTTGCTGTGATAAACGGTGATACACCACGACACGATTCTGTTTTGAATCGCATTGACTGATTTTAGATACTCTTTGACAGAGAAAAGGGACTGCAAAACCGTTCTCAGGTTTGCAGTCCCCCTTAGGAAGAATTCGTAATTCAATTTTTTAGATACACAACATCTACAAGATGCATGGCATCTTACAAGATGCATGGCATTTTATAAATGCCAGATATCCTCATTGTACTGTGCAATGGTACGGTCTGATGAGAAGAATCCTGCCTTGCTGATGTTGACAAGCATTTTCTTAGCCCATGCCATACGGTCTTCGTAATCTGCGTAGATACGCTCTTTGGTTGCAACGTACTCCTCGAAATCCGGGAGAGTCATGAACCAGTCTTTGTTTAACAGCTCGTTGTAAAGACGCTCTAAGTTCTCTGCACATCCAACTGCTTTCATCTGGTCGCTTACGATAAAGTCGATCGCACGTTTGATGTTTGCATCATTCTCGTAGTAGCTTCTGGAAACGTAATCTGCTTTCTCGTAGTGTTTGATAACTTCCTCAGAAGACTCACCGAAGATATAAATGTTATCATCGCCAACGAACTGATGCATCTCAACATTTGCTCCGTCCATGGTTCCGATTGCAACGGCACCGTTTAACATGAATTTCATGTTGGATGTTCCACTTGCCTCTTTGGAAGCTAAGGAGATCTGCTCATGGATATCTGCTGCCGGGATCAGTTTCTCAGCTAATGTTACGTTGTAGTTTTCTACCATTACTACTTTTAAGTATGGTGCGACTTCCGGATCATTTGCGATCAGTTCCTGTAAGCAGAGGATCAGATGAATGATGTCCTTTGCAATGATATATGCCGGAGCAGCTTTTGCACCAAAAATAACGGTGATCGGACGTGCCGGTTTCTTTCCTGCTTTGATCTCGAAATATTTGTGGATCACATAAAGAGCATTCATCTGCTGTCTCTTGTACTCGTGTAATCTCTTGATCTGGATATCGTAGATGGAGTTGTCATCTAACTCGATGCCCTGTGTTTTTGCAAGATAATTCTTTAACTCTGTCTTTCTTGTACCTTTTACTGCAAGAAGTTTCTTTAATACTTCCTCATCATTTACATATGCGCCGAGTTTCTCTAACTCTTCTGCATTTTTCTTAAATCCAGGTCCGATTAAGGATGTGATAAATTCGGTCATCTCCGGATCACAGTGTAATAACCAGCGGCGGAATGTGATACCGTTTGTCTTATTATTAAACTTCTCCGGATAAATCCTGTAGAAGTTATTTAACTCTGTATTCTTTAAAATCTCTGTATGCAGGTAAGCAACACCGTTGACACTGTATCCGTAATGAATATCCATATGTGCCATATGAACGCGTTTCTCATCATCAATGATCGCTACGGATTTGTCATCATATTTCTTTACAACACGGCTGTTTAACTCATAAATAATCGGCAGTAACTGTGGAACAGCTTTCTCTAAGAAATGGATCGGCCATTTTTCAAGTGCTTCGGCTAAGATCGTGTGGTTTGTGTAAGCACAGGTCTTAGATACAATGTCGATCGCCTCATCCATTAAGATGCCGCGCTCCATCAACAGACGGATCATTTCCGGAATCACCATACTTGGGTGTGTATCGTTGATCTGGATCACTGCATACTCGTTTAATTTGTGAAGATCTCCGCCTCTTGCAAGTGTCTCATCAATGATTAGGCGCGCTGCATTGCTGACCATGAAGTACTGCTGGTATACACGAAGGATTCTTCCCTTATCATCGGAATCATCCGGATATAAGAATAATGTTAAATTCTTTGCAATATCCTCTTTGTCAAAATCGATGCCCTCACCAACTAAACTCTCATCTACTGTTTCAACATCGAACAGATGAAGTTTTGTGGTACGATTCTCATAACCAATCACATCGATATCATATAATCTGGACTGTAACGTAAAACCGCCAAACTGAATCGGGTAAGTAACGTCTGTTTTTGTCAGCCAGCTTTCTTTTTCGATCCACGGGTTTGGTGTTTCATTCTGCAGGTTGTTTTTAAATACCTGTTTGAACAATCCGTAATGGTAATTTAAGCCAACACCGTCGCCGTTTAAGCCAAGGCTTGCGATGGAATCAAGGAAACATGCTGCAAGACGTCCAAGACCGCCGTTTCCTAAGGATGGCTCCGGCTCAACCTCCTCGATCTCTGCAAGGCTCTTGCCGTTATCTGCTAAAAGTTTTTTCACATCCTCATAGATGCCAAGGTTGATCAGGTTGTTGGATAATAATTTACCGATCAGGAACTCAGCGGAAATGTAATATAATTTACGTTTTCCCTGATTGCTGACTTTTTCTTCTGCCATTCCTTTTGTCATCTCAAGCAGTGCATAGTAAAGTTCCTCATTTGTGCACTGTGAAATCTCTTTGCCACATCTGTTTGCTACGATTTCCTGTAATTTCATGTTTTCCTCCATGTTCCGCGCCCCCCGGCGCTGTTTTCATTATGTTCCCCAACCAATGTTTATGCATGTTCCTGTTGTCCTGATTTCGCTTTTTTTCGCAAAATCATTGTTTATGATGTTATTATAGTTTCCGCAATCACTTTTTTCTTGTAATATTGACTCAAAAAGTGGTACAATCCTATCATTATGAATATTTTAGAATATGAAAACTATCAGGAAAAAATTTTACATGGCGATCCTTTATTCCCTTATATTACCTATCTCTGTTCAATTCCGCTGGATTTTGGGTATGTGCCGATGCACTGGCACGATGAAATGGAAATTATCTATATAAAAAAAGGAAACGGCACGATTACGGTCGATTTTACACAGCACACGGTCTCTGCAGGGGATATCGCACTGATCCTTCCGGGACAGCTTCACTCGATCGGTCAGTTTGAATCCGAATCCATGGAGTACGAAAATATCATTTTTCATCCAAACATGCTGATCTCCAAGAAAACAGATACCTGCAACACGGACTATCTGGTTCCTCTACTGTCCGGTAATGTCTCTCTGCCGCTTTTATATACCCCGGACAGTCCACACTATGCGGAGATTTCTGCCTGCATCGACGCGAACGATGAAATCTGTAAAACTTATCCGTCCGGTTATCAGCTCTTTATCAAAGGGCAGTTATTTCTGCTGTTTTATATTTTGTTTCACAAATGCAGCACAAAGGAACCATCCGGGAAAGACCGCAGCAAATCCTTAGAAAAAATGAAACTGATCTTAAAATATGTGGAAAACAATTATATGGAAAAGATCACGATCGAAGATATCGCAAATGAAGTAGGACTGAGCCAGTCCCATTTTATGAAATATTTTAAAAATACCATGGGAACCTCTTTCGTCGATTATCTCAACGAATACAGGCTCACCATGGCATCAAGACTTCTGATCTCCTCCGACTCCTCGATACTTGCAATCGCATCGGAAGTCGGTTTTGAAAATCTTTCTTATTTTAACCGTATTTTTAAGAAACGCTTTGGGCAGACACCTCGTGAGTACCGCAGGCGGCAATCGCCGGCTTGATGAGATTCTCATAGAATTCTTCCGCTGGCTGTGGTTTGCCGAACAAAAATCCCTGGATATAATCCGGGTCTAATTCTGAAATTTTTGCAAACTCATCCTCTGTCTCAATTCCCTCAACACAGATCGTCAGATCAAGTTTGTGTGTCATTGTGATGATCTGTGTCATCAGATCATGTTCATACTGATTATTCAGTGCTTTTAATGTGAACGACCGGTCGATCTTGATATAATTCGGTCTTAAATCGCCAAGACAGTGCAGATTCGAATAACCGGTTCCAAAATCATCTAAAATGACAAGCACTCCGTTTTTCTTTAATCCGTCCCACAATTTCTGAAAATGTGTATTGGTATCCAGATAACCGCTCTCTGTCAGCTCAATTCCCACCGCGGAAGGCTCTAATCCATACAGGCGCAGCGCTGTCAGTATCTCCGTCAGGACACGGCTCTTCATGACCTGCACATAGGAAAGATTGATATTGATGCGGAAATTCGGAATGTATTTCTGCCACCTGCTGCAGGTCGAGATTGCCTGATGCAGCATCCATTTTCCTGCCGGAATGATCAGACCGGTCTCCTCTAACAGAGGAATAAACTCAACCGGTGAAATACGCTCCCAGTGCACTTTCTCATCTGCATCATGACCATCCTCACCCACACATACCGCTTCTTTTTTCGTTTCTCCATCCTCACATCTCTCCGGCATGGAAAAACGCATCAGTGCCTCCGCACCAACCAGCCGGCGTGTCTTTGTGTCCACGATCGGCTGATAATAAGTCTCAAACCCTTCAAACCCATGGTTTACCGCATGATGCAGCTGCCGTGTGATCTGCTTTTTACGCAAAAAAACGTCATAATCTTCCTGCATATATATATAACAGCGGTTCTTTCCCTGATCTTTTGCTGTATTTAATGCATACTCTGACAATTTCATGATATTTTCATAGGTCCCGGATGTTTTTGCAGTATCGACTGCACCCGCAGATATGGTAAACACAGATTTATAACCGTTTTCCTCGATAAATGTATCCAAACTCTTGCGAATATTTTTATAAAGTTCCGTTGCTGCTTCCATATCTCCGCCCGAAAAATCGACCACCATAAATTCATCCGCTAATATCCGGTACAGCCTCTGCGACGGTTTGATATTTTCCGCGATACAGTCTGCTGTACTCTTTAAGATATAATCTCCGTACTCCATTCCGAAGTCACCGTTGATATCACGAAAATCATCGATTCCGATGCGGAGGAAAAATCCATCCGGCAGTCCATCCTCAAACTGTTCTACATAAGCGGAAAGACTTGATTCGCCAAGCAGTCCGCTGACATTGTCTGCCTTCTGTTTCTGACCGATCTCATTGATGCATCCGACTAAAAAATGCGGTTTCCCGTCAGCATCATTTAATACACGCCCCCTGCAGTTGATCCACACCGGTTTCCCAGCGCGGTCTAACCACCGGTAATGCATGTTATGAAAAACGATCTCCCCGCTCATAATACGCCGGAATTCATCATCCAGGCGCGACTGGTCTTCCGAATATACAAATGTATGATGTGCTTTTGCCGCATCATCAAAATTATCCCCCGGTAAAAGGAAACGCTCCGTCGCATGTTTTGAGATCTTATAGCAGTCTTTCTGCAGATCAAACACATACAGATAATCATCCATACACGGATTAAACAATTCCACGATATATTCCATCTGTTCTCTTGAAAAACTATTCATTATAGGGTCCATATTCTTCTCCAATTCTGTAATCTACAAAAACGTTATCTTAATTTTATAATTCGTTGCTTTTATTTTTTCAAAAATATACGGTAATATTCGCTCAAAATCCCTGATACGGCAGCATATAGTATCCGATCACACCACTCAAAATCCCCGATATGGCAGCATATAGTATCCGATCACACCGCTTAAAATCCCGACAGCAGCTCCTGCAGTGACATCCCATACGGTATGCACGCCCCCGATCACACGGATCACGGCAATCATAATTCCGATCATTGCTAAAATACAGCCCGCCACTGGATTGCGCACAAATACCGTGACGGCGATCACAAATACAGAAAAAACATGACGGCTTGGAAATGATTTTCCTCCCGTATCTTTATCGATCACCGGCGGTAGATCATATTTCTCATACGGGCGCGGTTCATTGACGATCTTGCGGAACAATGTCACGACCACAAATGAAACTGCAGGAACAAGCACTGCCTGCGGCAGTAACGTATCTCTCTTAAGCAGCAGCGAGATCAGATAAAGCGGATAGCTCACAAAAACAATTCCGGTAAGCAGCCGGTTTGCCAGAATAATCCTGCGGACTTTTTTTTCATCCTGTAAAAAATACCCGGTCATCTTCCGGTAAGTCTCCCGTGTCATGATGAGACCTCACTTCCCACAACGGATAAAAATGCACCTATAAAAATACAAAAATCTGAAATATTAAATATAATCCCTCTCAGCCATTTCGGTCCAAAGTTAAATTTCACATAATCGACTACATACCCTTTTGTATAGCGGTCGAGCAGATTATTTAATCCTCCGCCGACAAGTAAAGATGCACCTGTCTTGCTAAGACAATGTCCCGGCATGCGGAGCAGGAAATAATATAAAATTCCGACAAAAAACATAATCACTGTATGAAGTGCGCGCATCACACGCGGCTTTTTAGCAAGAAAATTAAGTGCTGCTCCACGGTTATAATATTTTTCGATCAGAATCTTATTCCGACGTCCCGGATGCACCACGTACCTGGCATATTTCCTGTCCATGTGACGTTTGATCCAGAAATCAGAACCGAAAGCAATCCCTGCTATCAATATATATGGCATATTTTTTTTCACATTTTTCCTCCGCACTGTCATATTTCTTTCTAATTATAGTACTTTTTGATCTATTTTCCAAGCACCTGATTGCGGTATTCGTTCGCCGATACCCCAACCTGTTTTTTGAACACGCGCGAAAAATGCGCCAGATTCAGGTTGGCGCACATGCACTCGATCGCCTCTTCTAACTCGTCCATATTCGACGGCTTCAGCAAAAAACGCGTCACACCAAGCCGTATCGCTTCCTTGGCATATTCAAAATCGCGATACCCGGTAAGCACGCTCACTTCAAGATCCGGAAACTGTGAATTTAATGCTGCAATCATCTGCAGACCATTCATCTCCGGCATACAGATATCCATAAAAACAATATCAGGTCTTTCTTTTTCAATCAGATTCTTTCCTTCCGTTCCATCATTTGCGGTCGCAACAACACGGCAGTTCCAGCGCTCCCACGGAATACTTCTTGAAAGTCCCTCCACAATGATCGGCTCATCATCTACCAGCAATACCTTATACATGCATTGTTCTCCCCTTCTCTTTATATACCAAAATCGACGATCCCAAAGGGCTCGCCGATTCTGATTCATGGGCTTTAGCCTGTTGAGTGCATCGGAGTTTCTCCCAACGGAGAAATGGAGATGTGCGAAACAATAAACCACCTGCTATGCGGGTGGTGCAACAAATTTGTTATACAAAAAAATCACCTTTCCGCTAAAATAGAGTTGTTCAGGCTACTATTTAACGAAAGGAAAGGTGATTTTAATGGCAAATCAAACAAATTCTATGGCACATACAAAATGGATGTGCAAATATCATATTGTATTCACACCAAAATACAGAAGAAAAGTAATATACAATCAGTACAAAGAAGATATCAGAGATATTATCAAAGCATTGTGTAAGTATAAAGGTGTGGAAATAATAGAAGGACACTTAATGCCAGATCATATCCATATGTTGGTAAGTATTCCACCGAAATATAGTATATCACAGTTTATGGGATATTTAAAAGGAAAAAGTCACATTGTCCTTGCACTCCAGGTAAAAAGCGTTTACTATAACAATTGATTTTAAAAGTAATTACCATGTAACCTGCAGGAGGATTTTATCAATGAAAGTTTATGTATGTTTCCCGGAAGGAAAGGCGAAAGCACTGACTATGAGCTACGATGACGGCAAAATTCAGGATGAGCGCCTTGTTTCCATTTTTAACCGCTATGGTATACGGGGAACTTTTAATTTAAATTACGGAATGATCGATAAAGAAGGTCTCATTCCACCGCGCATCAAAAGTTCACGGATCAATGAACTTTACGCCGGACATGAAATCGCAACCCATACCATGACCCACCCGACCATTGCACGCTGTCCAATGACGGAAGTTGCCGAAGAAATTTTAGCTGACCGCAAAGGCTTAGAGCAGATCACCGGCCGCATCATCCGCGGACATGCTTATCCAAACGGATCTTACAATGAAGAAATCAAACAGTTATTCCGCCAGCTTGGCATTGCATATGCCCGCGTCGTAGAACCGGCAGCTGACTTTACACTTCCAACCGACCCTCTTGAATGGCATCCGACCTGTCATCATGATGCACCGGATCTGATGGAAAAAGCTGAATTTTTTGCAGAATTCAAGAAAAAACAATATTTAAAATTAATGTATGTCTGGGGACACAGTTATGAATTTGACAATCATGATAACTGGAATGTCATTGAAGATTTCTGTGCCTATATGGGCGGCAGAAATGATATCTGGTATGCAACCAACATCGAAATCATTGATTATATGGACGCCGCCAGACGTCTGATTTTCTCAGCAGACTGCAGAAGAGTCTACAATCCGAATGCCATCAGTGTCTGGCTTGAAATTGACGGAGATACTGTGATAGAAGTAAAAGGCGGCACCTGCCTGGAAATTTAATCATAACCTTCTTAATCATCATGCTTTTTTCGCTCTGTCGTTTTTCGTATAAACTGTTTTACCAGTTCATAAACAAGAAATCCAAACAGTCCGCCAATCGTATTTAAGATCAGGTCATCTACATCAAGACTTCCGACCTTGAACACAAGCTGCAGTATTTCCACAACAAGACTCAATTCAAAGCTGTAAAGCACCGTATACCGCAGTTTTCTGCACCGTTCATAGTAGATTGGCAAAAAAGTTCCAAATGGCATGAATGCAATGATATTTCCCACAAGGTTTAAAACCACTGCATAAGTACCGAGAACTTTTCGATAACGTATGAAACGCATGATTTCTTTTAATGGCACAAGATTATAGTGATATGCTCTCTCACTGTAAGTCCGTCCCATTTTTTCTGAAAAGAATAAGAAATAAAACAACACCGCAAAATAAACAGTGAACAATACGCCGGCAATCAGCCGGCGTCTTTTTTTTCTGTCATCCATCGCATTATTTACATCCATACTGTTCATAGTATGCATCAATTGCTTTTTTTATCTCATCATTAATGACAATTTTGCCCTGACACTCCTTATTGTAAAGATGTTCTACGACCTCTTCCATCGTTACAATCGCATTTGTCGGAAAACCATAAGTTTCCCGGATTTCATCAAGTGCACTCATTTTACCGCCAAGTCCCATTTCCATACGGTTTAAAGAAACCATCAGGCCAACGATCTCAACATTTGCAGCTCCTCTTACTTTCGGAACTGTCTCCTCCATGGATTTACCGGATGTTGTAACATCCTCGATCATGACAACACGGTCACCATCTTTTAAACTGCTTCCAAGGAAACTTCCCTTATCTGCTCCGTGGTCTTTTTCTTCTTTTCTATCCGAACAGTAACGGACTTCTTTTCCATACAATTTGCTGAATGCAACTGCTGTTACAACACTGATCGGGATTCCCTTGTATGCCGGTCCGAATAATACATCAAAATCATCTCCATACTTCTCATGGATCGCCTTTGCGTAATACTCACCAAGACGCATTAACTGTGAACCTGTCACATAAGCTCCTGCATTCATAAAAAATGGGGATTTGCGTCCACTCTTTAATGTAAACTCTCCAAATTTGAGCACATCACTCTCAACCATAAACTCGATAAATTCCTGCTTGTACTGTTCCATTTTATCTACGACCTCCTGTTTAACTTCCTTAATATCGATTGTTTGCACCTGATTCTCTCGTGTCTTCACAATTATTTTTATACTATCATAAGTGTCTTGGAATCTCAATCTCTTTTAACTTCATTTTTTAACCTGTAGAAAAGACATTAGAATTTTTATCAGACAAGACCCTGTTTTAAATCTTCTGTTTCATAACATATCTGTCTATTCCGTCAGTTCTCCTATCACTGTGATAAATCTTTGCTCTGTAAGACCGGAACTTTCTATGGTAAATATAACTCCATCTTTTTCAAAAACAGCGACATAACTATACCCGCCAGTCTGCCCGATCGGATAACATCCCGCTGTGACCGTAATCCCATGCACCAGAGACGTGGCTAAATGTGTATCTGTAAATCTTGTCACGATCCCGGATTCCGTTGTACGAACTCCGATTTTCAATGTACGTTCTCCACTTTCATCCGAATAGATCAGACTATTATTATCATCCACTGCTTCTCCTGCTTTATCATATCCAACATGATAAACACCATCCGACAGAATGAATCCATCCGGAATGGAAGTCGGACAGATCTTTGTTCCAAAATATTCTTCCAGCCCTGCTGCATCATAAGAAACAATCTGATCCGGTTCTGCTATATCATAGGCTATACTTTCCATTTCGCGAATCTCATTAAAGATCAGACCGGTATCCTCTTCTGCTTTTTCCACCCCTGCCTCATCCGCTGATCCGGCTGCTGTACTTCCATACATACCATCATAATCATTGAAAACCGTATCCACAGAGTTATTTTTGTTTCCTGAATATCCATTCCTGATCCTTCCATAAAACATTCCTGCACCGATGATCAGCACAAATGCTGTCATACACATCGCCGCCGAAATAGTGATATGCGCAGGCTGTTCCTTCTCTAAAGGGATTTTTTCTCTTATAACATAAAACATCCGCTTCATCCGTGATTTTGATTTTATCTCAACTTCCGCATCTGAAACATACTTTGGATCAATATGCCCGAATGCATCAATCAGATCATCTGCTTTCACTGCTCACACCTCGATTCCTTCCTGAGCAAGACATTTCCGTAAACTTTCCCTTGAACGCATCAGAGACGATTTTACCTTGCTCTCACTGATGGAGAATCTCTTTGCAATTTCAGCTATACTGTCAAAATACCAGTACCTCCGCACAAAGATCCTGCGGTTTTCTGTCTTCATCCCAGCCAGAAAACGGTTAATCATCTCCGCAAGTTCCATATTTTCCACATGTAACTCCATATTTTCACCGGAAATACAGTCCTGCATCTCTTCATATATGTAAGAAATTTCTCCCTCTCCACGCTTTTTCGAATGATTTTTCCGGTAGCGGTCTAAGGATAGATTTCTTGTAATCGCTCCTAAAAACGCCTGCAATATCCCCGGCCGCTCTGTCGGCATGGAATTCCACGCCCGGAACCATGTATCATTCATACACTCTTCACAATCACTTTCATTGTGCAGTACATTCTGTGCTATCTTGTGACAATATGCTCCGTATTTCTGCTGTGAGCATGTAATTGCCCTCTGATCTCTGACCCAGTATAACTCAATAATCTTTTCATCCTCTAAAAACTGCCCCACGATCCGAATCATATCCTCCTGTAATGTTTATCCTGTTCTGTTATGATTTTACAGAGCATCTGCCGCACCAATAAAAACAGGTATCCCATTCTCCCTGTCTATGATCGCATAGACAAATGGCCTGTCCAGCACAACATTTTCCACTGCCTCCGGACACCCCATTGTTTCCACTTCCACAACTGTTGCCGCCCCGGCCTTTGTACCAAGTTCATTCACTTCAATCTTTGTCCGGTGCAATACCCGGCTGATATACAGATTATCCCCATTTTTACAATTCCCCATCTGTGAAAAATCTGCTAATTTCTCATCAAATGCATCATGCATTCCCATTCTGTCTAAAACTTCCGCTAATTCTTTCTGCGTCTCCGCCTTAAACTTTGGCATACCTGTTTGCACTATTGTATCATTTGCCTGAGCAATTGTCTTTAGAAAAGTTTCTCCATTCATCTGACTGATATAATCTCTGATATCCATATTCTCATCCGGAAGCAGTGCAACAAAGTCAAAGCCTTCTTTATACGGCTTGATAAATCCAACGGCATGCTCTTCCTTCAGAAAAGAATATTCCTCCGAATACATCATTGATACTGTTGAATGATTACCATCAATATCATAAAAATCAGCATCATGCACCTGTTCCTTTTCATACGGGTCCTGCCACTCCCCCTCAAATGCCACTGCATTTACAAGATACATAATAGCATATGGCGGTATCTGATCCATGATATCTTTGATCATTCCATCCGTGCGCCGGTCGATCCAGCGATTGATATCCTTTGTCGTTTTTTCATCAAAAGCCGAGGCAAAGATATCTGCCTGATAAAATTCAGCGTTTAACTTCAGAAAATCATCTGCCGGTACAAAGTTCTCATCAGAATCTTTGTACCAGATAGAATTCGCTGTATATAAATGATTATTTTTTTCCTTTGGCATGGAACTTTGCAGACGCTGCAGCTCCCGATTGAGAAGATCAAGCGAGCAGTCTGCCGTACCGCAAAGTACACTCTCCATCTGTTCCAAAGTCTCGCCTGATGCTCCGTTTGCAGTCATGGCAAGCGCATTTATCACGGAATATGGTGATATCATTGTATTTTTTCCAGCTTCATAGCTATTTTGAAAAGCCTTTATTGCAAAATCAGCATAACTGTCCGCAAATATTTTGTCTGATTTTTCATCCGATGGCAGCATCTGAACATTATCTCCGGATTTTCCAGTATCTTCTTTCGTTACATTCAATTTCCTTGTCGATCCTGAAAGATGCATGCCTTCTACATTAGAACACGCAGCTGTCCCTGATAACAGAATACCAGCTGTTAAAAATAATGCTACTATCTTTTTTGCTCTTTTTTTCATCTTCTCTTCCTCCATTGTATCTGTTTCCTGTTGTTTCATTGCTCTTCTATAGAAAAAGACGCAAATGGGTAACTGCCCGTTGCGTCTTTTTCCAATTTTTTCCAGCATAGAATTTGCCTTACTATATTTTCCAGTCCCCATGTAGCACATCGCTGTAAGACAATCTAATTCGTCATTTCCTACTGAAATCTTCTTCCTGATCTTTTCCAGCTCTTTCGGTCTCAACATCATTCCCGATAAGTATATCATATTTCACCAGTCATTTTCCACATAACCGTAAAAAAGTAAAAAACCATATGATACATTTTCTATATGTATCACATGGCTTTACTTATTACTTTACTTATTGCTTTTCAACTGAAACAATTGTTCCCGAAAATGCATCCACTTCTGAAAGTTCCCCGGTATATGTTACTTTTACTTTATCTCCAACAGAAACATTTTCCAATCCCTGTGGTTTTGCATCAAAACTTAATTCATAGGAAGCACCACTATCATCTGTCACAATAAACATAAAATCTTTGATCTCGTCCACCGTTCCATTCAGTGTTTTCTCTTCGCCTGTTACCGCTTCAGCTGTATTTTCCGGTACAGCTTCAGTCTGTAACTCTGTTTCAGCGTTACCCTCTGCACCAGCCTGCTGTTCTTTCTGCATATTATCCTCTGCCTGTACTTCCTGCTGCACTTCATTTCCGGCATCAGCACGATTCGTGCTTCCACATGCTGTAAATATGGACATACACATTACCGTTGCTAATACATAAATTGTTTTTTTTCTCATTCTGAATATCCTCCTGCGTGTTTTTATTACTTATCATTTGTAAGTTTCATTTATTTAGATAAAATAATAACAAAAAAAGTTTCATAAAAAAAATTTTTTTTCACGTTTCCTCGTTCTGCAGGTTCATCCCAGTCCGTTCCGCTAAAATGAGAGGCATTCCAATGAAATGACGAATACTGACCTCTCCTGCCCGGAAAATAATAATTTGCTCCGCAGATGCATAATTTTTCACTCCATCAGAATCTCCTCCACCGTCACAAACGTATACCCCTCTTTTCCCAGTTCATCAATGATCGCAAATGCCGCTTTCACCGAAGATTCCGACGCATCGTGAAGCAGAATGATATCATTTTCCCCGACCTTGTCGATCACTCTTTTTGCGATCACCCCGGAATTGTCCGTCGCCCAGTCTTTCGGATCAACGTCCCACAGCACCTCGATCATTTTTGTCTCATAATCCAGATTGCATTTCCAGCAGCCATACGGTGGTCTTATGTACTCCGGGTATTTCCCGGTGATATCATAGATAGCCGCGTTTGTCTTATCCACCTGCTCGATCGCCGCCGCATCGGAAAGGTTGCTTAAATTGACATGTTCGTAAGAGTGTGTGCCGATCAGATGACCGCCGTCAGAGATGTCTTTTACAATCTCCGGATATTTTTCAACCTCTTTTCCCAGCAAAAAAAACGTGGCATTTACACCACGTTCTTTTAACCCCGTAAGAAGTTCTTCTGTATAATCCGGATTTGGCCCGTCATCAAAAGTGATCGCCACCTTTTTTTCTGCGATATCTTCCAGTGCCGCAAAAGAAACGGTTTCTGCCGCCTTTCCATGATTTCCGCCCCACTGACAGACTGCTGCCGCAAAAATAACTGCGGCGATCAGAACATCTTTCGGATAACTATATATTTTTTTATTATGAACCTCTCTCATAAATAAAAGCAATTTTTCTATCACAACGCTCCTGAACCGTTTGCTTTTCTCTTATTTGTAATATATGACTGGTGTTGTGGCTTTTATACATACTATTTTCTACCAAAAAGGCCGTTACCACTTCCTTGATAATCTCTATTCCTGCGCTGTTTTTTGCGCATCTCAAGTTTGTGCGTAAGCACAAATCTTGCGTGTGAAAAATCTTATTTTTCACACTAACTGCCCCATATCCTGTTCCCACTCAACTATACATAATCTTCTCGCTGTCAAAAATCTTTGCTAACCCGGCCGTCATAACCAGTGCATACAAAAGGTTTGCCACGATTGTCACCACAAAATTAACAGGCACAAGATCAAAGGAAAAAATTCCGTTCATGCACTGTACACTGTTATAAAACGGGATCAGATACCAGTAAACCTCCTTCGGCGCACCATCCCCGAACATCGTCGACACACCGATCAGCATGACGACGATCATCAGAGGCGAAACCATCGTTCCTGCCTCTTTGACGCTCTTTGCCAGGCCGGACATCAGGGAGATTGCACCGATAATTACCAGAACCGTACTTAAAATGACAAATAACAACAGTACATAATCCGTTCCACTGTAAACTGCAGCGCTCATCGCACCCGTCATACTGTCATCCTCAAGCGCCGCACCGCCCATCAGATTCGGAAGTGCCAGCATCGTGCCGATAAAGCTGGAAACTCCGCCCAAAAGTCCGATGACACTCAGACTTAAGACTTTTCCGACGGCAAGCTCGCTGCGTTTCATCGGTGTGACAAGCAGCGTTGCGATCGTTCCGCGCTCCTTTTCCCCGACGATGGATTCCGGGGCAACCGCCATACAGCCACTGAATAAAAATGACATCAAAAGCATCGGTAAAAGCATGGAAAAAAGCTGCGCGGAAGTATCTTTTTCCGTTGCAACATCATATTTCACACCTTCTTCGGCATTGATATCAAACTTATTTGCCAGAGAAGATTCATAATCATCAAAAACCTGATACATCTGATTGTAGATCGTCGACGATTCCGTCGAAACTGAATTATAGTACATGTTGATATCCGGTGCTGCCTGCGTGGTATCTAACGGATCATATGCAGCGACAGCCGCATCAAAATCCGGCTGGAACACCATCAAAAGATCTGCTTCCTCCGCCTCGATCTTTTCTAAGACATCAGACTCTTTTTCTACTGTAATTTCCGTCACTTCCAGATCAGACTCTGTCTTTAAATAAGAAAACGCCTCCGGCAGATCCACCGTATAGATCTGATATACATAATCCTCCGAAGCGGCAAACTGCTTCATAATTCCCTGCCCCAGAAGCGTATACAAAATATAGATCATAAGCCCCGGCATTAAAATTGTGGTAAACACCAGTCTCTTATCTCCGAAAAAGCGGGCAAACTCTTTTTTCATGATTGCAATCATTTTTTTACTCATACTATCTCACCTGCCGTTTCCCGATAGATTTCAAAGAACTTATCCTCAAGTGGCATTTCCGCCGTCACATGGGAAAGCGTGTCACACAAAACCATTTTTCCGTTGATGATAATGCCGACACGGTCGCAGATCTTTTCGATCAGTGAAAAAATATGTGTTGATACAATGATCGTTTTTCCTTCTGCTTTCAATTCCTGCAGAAAATCGGTCACAACTTTCGCCGTGATAACATCAAGTCCGTTTGTCGGCTCATCAAAAATAATGATCTGCGGATCATGCACCAGTGAAATGATCAGGGATACTTTCTGTTTCATACCGGTGGAGAGATTTGCAACCTTCACTTCCGCAAACTCATCCACACCAAATTTCTGAAACAGGATACGTTTTCTCTCATCCCGCTCTGCCTGATCAACACCGTATAATTCTGAGAAAAAATCAAACAGATAGTTCGGAGTAAAAAATTCTTCCAGTTTTAATTCACTCGTCAGAAATCCGATCTTTTTCCGAACACCGTTCGGATCTGTCACAATACTGCTTCCGTCAATCAGAGCATCACCTTTATCCGGTTTGATCAGCGTTGCTAACATGCGAAGCGTTGTTGTCTTTCCCGCTCCATTTGGCCCTAATAATCCAAAAACTTCCCCCCTGTAAGTACAAAAGGAAAGATCATCCACCGCAACCTTAACTTTTTCCGTTGTCTTTTCTAATTTCTGCTGTTTTTTTGACAAGTGAAATGTCTTGGATAATCCACTGACTGTCAATAACTCTTCCATAACCCTCTCCATTAAAAATTTCTATATCATGATCGTGATCTACACTCGCTTCGCTCGGCAGTCTTATTATATCGTTCCGTCATCCATACTGTCTTCAATATCATCATAGATATCATCGTAAATATGATCATAGATGTCATTATAGCTGCTATAAGATCCAAGTCCTGTAAAAAAAATCAGGATATACAGAATAATCGATGCTGCAAAACCGATTCCACCTGTGATCAGACCAACGATCGCCATTCCTTTTTTATTTCCTTTTACAAGCTGTATGATACCAAAAATAATCGCAAGAATACCGGTGATCCAGCTGATACAGGTACAGAACAGCAAAACCGTAATGATTCCAAGTACTAACGACGCAATACCAAAGCCTTCACTTTCTGACTTATTACTTCCATACCTGCCAGCCGGTTGTCCGTAATTATATTCTGTACTTCCGTTTGACTGTCCATAGTTATAACCTGCACTGTCATTTGACCGTCCGTAATTATAATTTGTATTGCCGTTTCCATATGACGTATTTGTATAATACGGATTGTCTGTCATAGTCTTTTCTGGATTTACACGCTCTTCATTTCCGGTCACAGTCTTCTCTAAATTTACACCTGCTGTACCATCAGTCATATTTTTCTCCAGGCTGACAGGATTTCCCTGATTTACATTCGGCTCATCATTTCCATAATTCCAGTTATTTTCTTCACTCATACTCTCACTACCTCTTAATTAAATCCAACCACTTTCTGTGACAGTCGATATGCCGCAACCGAAATCTTTCTGCCTCCCTTGCCCGGCAGATTCATTGCATTTCCCATAATTCCGGCGCGCAGATGATGGAATAAACGGATGTCGTGATCCTTAATATATTTCCACAGTTCACGTTTTTTCAGAAGATTTTCCTCAGTGCCGGAGCGGATCAGCATAATCGTGGAAATGACCGTGATGATTTCCAGATAATTAAACATGTAATGACGCAGTTTTCGGTTTGGAATCTTCCAGAGATCAAATTCATCTACCATAATCTTATTTACATTGATCTGCTGGTCGATACGGCTGATCATCACTTTCTCATTGACCGACTGATCTTCCCTGCCAATAAAGTAACGGTAAAAATCTACATCCATATAATACAGTGTTTTTACACTTGGTAATGGTTTGTACACATAAATATTATCCACATAAAATGTATGTTTCGGCAGCTCTAATCCACATTCACGCAGCAGTTTTGTACGATAAATCACAGAATGCATCAGAATGTACTGACCCTTTCTGAAACGTGACACATCATTCCAGGTAAAAATCTGATTTTGGGGCAGGTTCGTGTAGTGCATCACTTTTTTATGATGCGCACCTTCTTTTTCATATACATAATTGGCAATAAACATATCCAGGGTCTGATTGCCGCCGGTCAGCTCACGAAGTTTATCTAAAATCTTCTTATAAGCCTCCTCATCTACCCAGTCATCGCTGTCTACCACTTTAAAATAAAGTCCTGTCGCATTGCGGATTCCAGCATTGACAGCCTCTCCGTGTCCTCCATTTACCTGATGGATTGCACGGATGATTCCCGGATATTTCTTCTCATAGGCATCTGCTATGTCACCGGTGCTGTCTTTTGACCCATCATCAATGATCAGGATCTCAACATCATCGCCACCCGGCAGCAGGGATTTGATACAGTTTTCCATGTAATCCTGTGAATTGTAACACGGGATCGCAAATGTCAGTAATTTCATATATGAATCCTCCGATTATCTTTTTGTATTTTCTGCCATGATCGCATCAGCAAGTTCCATCGCTTTTTTCGTCATCGCATCGATATTATAGTATTTGTATTCTGCCAGTCGTCCGAGCAGATAAAAATGCGGCAGTCCACCTGCAAGCGCATGATATTTTTCATAGAGTTCCTGGTTCTTTGGCTCTAATATCGCATAGTAAGGAATTTCTCCCTCCGCTCCTGTGTAGGCAAACGGATACTCTTTCACGATTGTGGTTCCGTCCGTGTTCTTTTGTCCGGTCAGATACTTAAACTCTGTGATTCTTGTAAAATCCTCACTGACCGTGTAATTGACCACGCTGTGTCCCTGATAAGATTCTTTCTCATAATGTTCAAAGTCAAATCTTAAGGAACGATATGGAAGCCTTCCAAACTGACAGTCAAACAACTCATCCAGTGCGCCCGTATAGATAACCTCTCCGTCAAACGGTGTTCCATCAAAATAAATCTGATTTTCTTCAAAACGCAATCTCTCTTTACAGTCAACACCTGTCTCAACCGTGATGTTCTCATGGTCTAACATGCGCTCAAACATCGGTGTGAAACCTTCCTTCGGCACTCCCTGATATTTGTCCTGAAAATAGCGGTTGTCATAAGAAACCAGCACCGGCACACGGCCTGTCACTTCCGGGCTGATATCCTCCGGTTTTTGTCCCCACTGCTTCATGGTATATTTTAAAAATACATTTTCGTACACAAACTGTGCGATCTCGCGGATGTCCGGATCTTCATTTTCCCGCAGTTTCATGATCGGCACGCGGCTTCCCTCTCCGTATGCAGCAATCAGTTTCTGCTCTAATGCATCTGCTTTTTCCTTTTCATATACCATATGAAGCGTATTTAAATTAAACGGAACCGGGATCAGACGATCCCCGACCTTTGCTACCACCTCATGTCCGAATACATACCAGTCCGTAAATCTTGAGAGATACTGATATACTTCTTCTATTCCTGTATGAAAAATATGTGGTCCATAATTATGTATTAATATTCCATGTTCATCCGGCTCATCATAGCAGTTACCTCCGATATGACTGCGTCTCTCTAAAACCAGTACTTTCTTTCCTGCTTCCTCTGCAAGCTTTCTCGCACTGACAGCACCCGCAATTCCTGCGCCGATCACGATACAATCGTACATGTAATCCTCCTTGTTTTCCACTTTGTTTTACCATAGCCATTCTATTATACACATTTTCCTACCGCAAACCAATCAAATTTTTCTTTAGATATTCTTAATTTCTGCCAAAGTATGTAGTTGTTCATATTTTATTTACATAATTCTCACAAACAGGGCATACGGCGGTCACAATTCCCCGATATACTAAATTCAAAGTTAAGGCAACAAGTTAAAATTTTTCATAGAACTTTTTTTCATACCTGATGTAAGTCAGGTAGCCTTGCTTATCCGATAAGCAAGGTTCCTCCCAGCAAATAGTGAATTACTTCACTTTTCATACACACTCTTTTTCATAATGAATAGCCGGTGCTGTTGCACCGGCTCCCTCTTTTTATAAATATTTTCTTTTAAGCTTTCTTTTCATTTCCAAGAAGAATGTTCATATATTTCGCATACGCAGCAAAAGCGGACGGAATAGCATATTTTTCTTTTGCATCTTCTGCTTCCACAAATAATAATCCATCTGCACGATTTTTTTCACACTGCACCTGTGGATGCATTTCCGGCTCCTCTACACGGACTGCATAACCTGTCATGTGCCATTCGATATGGGAAAAAATATGTTTCGCCTCACCTAACGGCTGAATACGGATCGGTGCATACCCCATCTCTTTTACCATGGAAAGTACTTCCTCCTGTCCCATATTTCCTTCCACATTCGGAAGCTCATACAGTCCTGCCAAAAGTCCCTTTGCCGGTCTTTTCCGGATTGCAACCTTCTCATCATCCCTTAAAATCAGAACCGTTTTTTTCTCGATCTTTCGCGGTTTTGCCTTGCTCTTGACTGGTATCTGTCCGATCAGTTCCTGTTTTTTTGCCTCACAAAAATCCTTCCATGGACATTCGGTACAAAGCGGTGCACCGTTTGGCACACAGATCGTTGCTCCAAGTTCCATGAGTGCCTGGTTAAACGCACCGGCAAGATTCTGATGATATACCTTTGCCCTCAGATCATCTGCATCCTCCATCCATGGAAATACATTTTTTTCATTTCTGCCGTCTGCCCCATGCATCAGTTTTTCTAATAATTTTTCCATCTCATTACGGAATGACTGTTTCATGATATCCGTATCATCCGCAGAAACGCGCGTTAAAACACGGAGCACATTTCCATCGACCGCCGGAACCGGGATTCCGTATGCGATAGATGCGACCGCTCCCGCTGTATAATGGCCGATCCCCTTTAGTTTCAACAGTTTCTCATAATCTGCCGGAAGTTGTCCACCATAATTTTCCACAACTTCCACAGCCGCTTTTTGCATGTTCCTGACACGGTTATAATAACCTAACCCCTCCCAAAGCTTTAAAAGTTCATCCTCCGGACACACTGCAAGTGCCTTTGCATCCGGCAGTGCCGTGGTAAACCGCTCAAAATACGGCTTTACCGCCTCCACTCTCGTCTGCTGGAGCATGATCTCCGAAACCCACACCCGGTATGGAGTCGGTTTCTCTCGCCATGGCAATACACGGGCATGATTTAAAAACCATTGCAATAATGGGGATACCAGTTGCTTTAAGTCGTAATCTTTTAACATGTATGTCTCAAACTTTCTTTGTTATATAGCAGCCTTCATGTCTGCGCTTATTTTTTTCAAACCAGTACCTTATTTGAGGTCAAACTGGCTGACAAATACTGCGATCTTCTCTAAACATTTCTTAATAATGTCTTTGGAATAAGCATAAGAGCAGCGGATGTAACCCTCTGCACAACTTCCAAATGCGTCTCCCGGAATGACTGCCACCTTCTGTTCCTGCAGCAGACGGTTACAAAATTCCATGCTGGTAAGTCCTGTTTTTTTGATCGACGGGAATACATAAAATGCACCTTCCGGTTCTGTCACATCCAGTCCCATATTCCGGAACCCGTCCACCATGATCTTTCGTCTCTCATCGTATTCTTTACGCATCACATCGATCTCTTCGTCACGAACCGGACTCGTCAGTGCTTCAAGCGCCGCCACCTGTGACGTTGTCCCTGCAGACATGGTCGTAAACTGATGGATCTTATTCATATGAAAAATAACTTCCGCAGGACCCGCTGCAATACCCATACGCCATCCGGTCATTGCAAATGCTTTTGAAAAACCATTTAATACCACACAACGCTCATACATATCCGGCAGCGCCGCAATAGATGCATGCTTTTTGCCATAGGTCAGCTCTGCATAAATCTCATCTGTAATCACAAAAATATCATGTGCGGTCACAACCTCACGGATTGCTTCTAAATCCTCTTTTTCCATGATCGCTCCGGTAGGGTTGTTGGGGAATGAGATCAGCAGTACTTTTGTTTTATCTGTAATTTTTTCTTCAAGTTCTTCCTTCGTCAGGCGGAATTTATTCTCTGCCTTTAACGGGATGGAAACCGGAATGCCGCCACACAATTCCACACACGGAATATAGGAAACATAGCAAGGTTCTACAACTAACACCTCATCCCCCGGATCCACCAGTGCACGAAGCGCCAGATCAATACCCTCACTTGCTCCCATCGTGATCAGGATCTCATTTTCCCTGTCATAATGAAGTCCAAACTTCTCTAAATACTCTGCAGCTGCCGCACGGAGTTCGACCGTACCGCGATTATCGGTATACTTTGTCTCACCTCTTTTGATTGAAGCAATCGCTGCCTCCCTGACATGTTCCGGTGTCGGAAAATCCGGCTCGCCGACACCAAGTGACAATGCTCCCTCCATCGTATTTGCAATATCAAAAAAGTCCTTGATCCCTGAATCCGGCATCTCCTTTACTACCTTAGATAAGTATGATTTGCTTGTGTCCATGGTTTTTCCTCTTTTCTGTGTCTTTGTCAAAATATCATACCACCTATCATAGCACTTTTTCTACCAAATTTATAGTGAATTTTTCCCATAATCTATTGACAAATTCAGGGAAAAGCTGTACGCTATTAATAACGTATATTGTTAATTTTTTATCAAACTATTCAGGAGGGTTCCAAACGATGAGCGATTTTAACAATTTAAAACTGGAAGTTGCTGAGGAGATTGCTGTTCTTACAATTTCAAGACCAGCAGCATTAAACGCATTAAACAGCGAGACATTAGACGAGTTAAACACAGCATTAACTGAGATCGAAGCAAGAGACGACATCAAAGTCGTAATCTTAACCGGCGGTCCTGACAAGAAAGGCAACGAATTCAAATCTTTCGTAGCAGGCGCTGATATTTCTGAGATGGTAAACTTTACCGCAGCAGAAGCAAGAGCTTTCGGTATGAGAGCTTCCGTACCATTCTTCAAATTAATGAACATGCGTCAGGTAACGATCGCAGCTGTTAATGGTTTTGCACTTGGCGGTGGATGTGAGATTTCCATGGCATGTGATATCCGTATCGCATCTGACAACGCTACTTTCGCACAGCCAGAGACAGGTCTTGGAATCATTCCTGGATTCGGCGGTACACAAAGACTTGCCCGTTTAGTAGGCATGGGACGCGCAAAAGAGATGATCTTTACCTGCGATTCCGTTGATGCAGCAGAAGCTTACCGCATCGGTCTTGTAAATAAAGTAGTTGCTCCGGAAGAGTTAATGAACACAGCAAAAGCTATGGCTAAGAAAATCATCTCCAAAGGAAGCTACGCTGTTTCCGTTGCAAAAGCAGCAATCAACAACGGTTATGATATGGACATCAAGAACGCTGTTGAGATGGAAGCAAACTTATTCGGCGTAACCTGCTCTACTCATGACAAAACAGAAGGTATGACTGCTTTCTTAGAGAGAAGAGCTGCTGATTTAACAGATTTCTAAAAAAACATATCAAAAAAACGGGCTGATAATTCAGTCCGTTTTTTTTGATATACTCATATTCCAAATTTAATGTGCAGGTAATCTCTGATTACCTCTACGCATTTTTCACGCCCCCATCAAAACCGACACCACCGGCATCGTCACCACAGCAAGAATTGCCGTAAGCGCAACTCCTCTTGCCGCCAGATCATAATTTCCATCATATTGCTGTGCAAGCATTGCTGTCATACTGCCGACAGGCGTTGCGAGCATGACCATACACACGCCTAAAATCATCGGATCATCAACAAACTGCTTTATGATCCATGTGCCTGCAATCAATACCACCCGTCAAACGGGTGGTTTGCTCAGCGGCTATAAGCCTTTGTTACCGGCCAGCGCCTAAAGACGCTGGCCTTCACTTTCGTTCAAGCTACTAATGCCTTTGACTCGTCGCTGCCCTTAAAAGGGCATTTGTATTACCAGCAACCCTTAAAAGGGTCTTCGTATTCTTTTACACTTAATTTATCCAAAGCTATATCATGTTTTTCCTGCTCTTGGATATATTTCTTTATTGTTGCTTCATTTAATCCTACTGTACTTACATAATATCCTTCTGCCCAGAAATGTCTATTTCCATATTTATACTTTAAGTTTGCGTGCTTATCATATATCATTAATGCACTTTTTCCTTTTTAATATCCCATAAACTGTGATATACTATATTTCGGTGGGATACTTACTAACATATGGATATGATCTGGCATTAAGTGTCCTTCTATTATTTCCACACCTTTATACTTACACAATGCTTTGATAATATCTCTGATATCTTCTTTGTACTGATTGTATATTACTTTTCTTCTGTATTTTGGTGTGAATGCAATACTGTTCTGAATCACACACATGGGTAGTTTTTTGCTCTATGTAACCGGCTGTCTGGAAGAAGCCGGTGTAATCTTCTCCGGAACAGCCCTTGATAAAGATATGGCAAAAACGCTCATCATCTTTATCAACGATATAAATTCTTTCTACAATCGTCTGGATCAAAGTGACCAGGATCTCCGGCTGCGCATCCTTTGCATATTCTGCAAAGGAGAGCAGCCTTGCCTTTGTCATTTCCAAGTCACGGATGGCAATCATATTGTTCTTTCTGCCCTCATCCAGTTTGGAAAGCTGCCGCTCCGTTTCCCTCAGTTCTTCAGCCAGATTTTGCAAATCCTCTTGAATAAATTGCTTGATATTGCCATCTGCTTCACGCAGATTTCTTGTCTGTGCTGCAATATCCGCTTTCAGCTTGTCACGTTTCTTTTTAATGAAGGTGTGCTCCTGTACTGTCTGTGATTTTTCAAGAACCTCCTCGATTTTAATTTCGAGAATATCTTTGAACCGCTCACTGTTTTCATCTGACAGGTCGGATAACTGCTGTACCACAAATTCATCCAGAAGAACGCCGTCTACCGCTTTGAAATTACATTCCTTTTTGCGATAGCCGGGACAAACATATTTGAATCGAGGTTTTCCGTTCGTCCAACGGTCGGACTCGGAAATCACACTCAATCGCCTGCCGCAGTGAGGACAATGCACCAGTCCTGCCAACAATGCGTTGGTCTTTCTGTGAGGGCGATTGTATTTCTCTGCAATAGCATCCAGAAGTTCCTGCACTTCAATCCATTGTTCACTTGAAATAAAGCCTTCATGCCTTCCGACCGCAATAATCCACTCACTAACAGGCTTGCTTTCAATGGTCTGAACATATTTTGGAGAGATGAATGTGCTGTCGCTGCCCTCGTACTTTTCTTGGTCGGTTTTATTGTAAGCCGACAATCCGTGAGTTCCGTCAAACTCTGTCATATCTCCAAACACATTGCCGTCGTGTTCGATGAAATAATTATAGCTGCGTTTATCAGCAGTGCAATAAATGGGATTTCTCAAAACCAGTCTTGTGGTGGATGCGTTAAATGCAGCACCGGAAGGAGTGTGGAATCCTTCCTCATTCATCTGTTTTGCAGTGGTCTGGATACTGCGAGTGGTTCGAAAAATTTCATACAAACGCTGAACCATGCGTTTTTCTTCCGGCAGACTTTCTAAGTAGCTGTATGCTGATTTTCCCTTACCACTTCCGGTTGTTACACGGCGGACAGTAAATCCCATCGGTGTATTGCCGCCGAGCCATCGACCGTCCTTTGCAAGTTCCATCATATTGTCTACAATTCTTTCTGTCAGAGTATCTCTTTCAAATTCCGCAATGACAGCGAATATCTGAATAAAGATTTTATATAGTCCGCTGGCAGTATTGATACCATTGGAGCAAATCAAGAGATTAACACGGTACATTTCCAAGAAATCCATCAGGCGGATTAGGTCTGCTGTTTTTCTGCCGACACGATCCAGCTTGTAACATACGATTGCTTTGATTTTTCCGTCCTGCACATCATGCAGCATTCTCTGAAAATCCGGTCTGTCTGAAAAATATCCGCTGAGACCTTTATCTTCATATTGAAGAAATTCGTAATCTTCATCCAGTCCCAATTCCTTTTTAGCGTAATCTGCACATTGTTTGAACTGAACACCGATACTGTCACCCTTATTGGTGATACGGGATTTACGGGCGTATATCGCAACGCCACGGTTATCTTTTTCAACTTTTCTCTGTTTCTTCATGGATAGTCACCTCCGCTCATATCATACTGCCATCCCGGTTATTCTATCAAGTTTGTGGCCGTTGCTACGAACCCATTCCAGAAACACATACAAGGTTTCTGTGTCAAAACTTCTGATTCCCCGTGCGATAAACTCTGCTCGTTTCTGCTGAAAAGCTTCCATAGTTTCTTTGAATTTTTGTCCTCTGTGAATTACTGCAATCAAATAGTTCCCTCCGTTTCTGTCTGTGGTTCTGACCTCGGACCAACTTGGTCCAAAGTCAGATAATGAAAAAAGCTGCTACACAGATGCAACAATGACAGACACAAAAGATTCTGTATCTGACTTGATGCTTCCATGTAACAGCTCCGACAGTTCGGACTGACTAAAAATATGTTTGTATAAATATGGGACTTGCCCATCAATAAAATCTTGTATGAAGCAGTATTTAATTTTCATCTGTGACTATCATAGCATGAAATGTCGAAATAAGCAATCTTGTCAAGTTCAGCTAAAGAGCATATCCAAAAGTTGAGAACAGGCAGCTAATAGCAGATTTTTATTTTGCCGTAAGTTGCAGTAAGGATATTTTTGATTTTCTAATTGAAGCATGATGATACCTCTGAACAAATTGTCCAGAAGTCATTTTGACATTTATAAAATTCCAGACACCTCATCAAGAATTTACAATACAAAATCTCTACACCTTACTTTGGTGCAAGTTACACTGTAGTACTTCATCCCAACTTGGGACGAAGTTGATTTTCAGAAAATAGAAGCACTGTCTTGTGTCCAATTCGTTCATAAGCATAAAGCTCAGCCCTTCAACTTCTACACAAATTATGTCGAAGTACTTTTCGTTTTTCTGTTTCCTACATTTTTAACTTTGTGCCAAGTTGGCACGAAGTTTTTCCCCCAACTTGGGATGAAGTTGTATCCGAGCATTGCCACTTTCGTTACTTGTGGGCGAGTTGTCCACAAGACTTCCCGACAAATTGTCGGGAAGTGAATTGCCACACATCACATAAATAATCATGGACGACTTCTCCCGTTTTTTCATTTTTTCGTTTATAGAAAATTGAACTTCTATGCAAATTGCGCAGAAGTCAGTAAGTAAAAGTATTCAGAATGAATGCGCAGCCGACACCGTAGGTGGCGTTCAAAGGGGATTGGGGATGCTGCCCCAACAAGCAATTTACGAAGATTGACCCAGAGGGGAAATCAAGAAAATGAGTAAACCTGTACAGGTTTACACTGCTTGCCAATTTGTAACGCCTATAATATACGGGCAAAATTATTCCCAAGTTGGGAATAAAAACTGATACACCTCCGCCCGAATTGGGCGGAAGTTCCAAAGCCGACTTCTGCCCAATTAGAGCAGAAGTCAATCCTCACTTGTACCCAACTTGGACACAAGTTATATTTTGCGAAAAAAACCGGCAAGCAGAGCAAAGTTATAGCGCTTTGCTCATTTTTGCTTTTTCTCATTCGGCTCAATTTGCAAAATGACTTGCCAGGGAAATCTCCCTGATACCCTTTGAACATCAATTTCATTGATGGCTACTCGTTCATTCTGAACGTTGTTCTGATAATTTGCCTTATGAGAAAGTTGGCAAAAACGAGCCTGTTTGCATTGCTGATGAGGTTCCATTTGAAATTCCGGAGAGTTGGGAATGGGTGCGTCTCGGTAACATCTTTCAACACAATACAGGTAAAGCCTTAAATGCATCCAATCGCACTGGTTCTCTTTTGCCATATATCACAACATCTAATTTGTATTGGGATAGATTTGAACTGGGTAATTTGAGGGAAATGTACTTTTCTGAAAATGAGATTGAAAAATGTACCGCAACAAAAGGCGATTTACTTGTTTGCGAAGGTGGAGATATCGGGCGTGCTGCAATATGGATGTTTGATGAAGATATTCGCATACAAAATCATATTCATAAGCTTCGTTCCTACACAGAAGTATGTACAGAGTTCTTTTATTACTTGTTCTATTTGTATAAACACGCTGGATGGATTGGTGGAAAAGGAATAGGCATCCAAGGATTATCTGCTAACGCATTACACGCATTATTATTTCCATTACCACCATTATCTGAGCAAAAACGTATTGTTTCAAAAATAAAAGAATCTGAACCTCTGATGGAAAAGTATGCAGATGTCGAAAAGTATTTGGATAAATTGAATACGGAATTTCCTGACCAACTTCGCAAGTCCATTCTACAGGAAGCAGTTCAAGGAAAACTTGTCCCACAAGACCCTACTGATGAACCGGTGTCTGTTCTTCTGGAACGCATCCGTGCCGAGAAGCAACATCTGGTGAAAGAAGGAAAAATCAAGAAAGACAAGCACGAATCCGTCATTTTCAGAAGGGATAATTCTCATTATGAGAAGTTGGACGGAATCGAGCGTTGTATCGACGATGAGATACCTTTTGAGATACCAGATAGTTGGAGTTGGACAAGGTTTGGAACTGCCATGATAAATCGAGATGCTGAAAGAATTCCGTTATCCGTAGGTGAACGTTCAAAATTAGCAAAAAAATATGATTATTATGGTGCGTCGGGCGTTATCGACAAGGTAGATCGTTTTTTGTTTTCAAAACCGCTTTTGTTGATTGGAGAAGACGGAGCTAATCTTTTGCTGCGTAATAAACCAATCGCATTTATTGCTCAAGGAGAATATTGGGTAAATAACCACGCTCATGTTTTAGATTCTGTGGAAGGACTGCTGTTAGAATATGTTGCAACATATATCAATGCAATCAATCTTGCTCCGTATGTTACGGGAACTGCACAACCTAAAATGAATCAAGAAAAAATGAACTCTATTCTCATTCCGATTCCTCCAACTGCTGAACAATTTAGAATTGTCCATGAGGTATCCTGTATAACATCAGTAATCGGACATCTGTAAAGAAAAAGGCATACACTTCTGACGATTTGAGGTGTATGCCCTTCTTTTTACCAATCTACGATTGTATCAACAATTTCACGCTGTTCTGTTGCAGTTTTTCTCAGATAAATACGAGTGGTTTCAATACTCTCATGGCCCATGAGGTCTGCCAGAAATGCAATATCATTACATCTTTCCAGAAAGTTCTTGGCGAACCTGTGCCGAAAAGAGTGCGGATATACAACAGCCGGGTTGATGTCATATCGCACAGCAAGCTTTTTCAGTTGTCCGGAGATTCCACGGGTGGTAATGCGTTCCCCATATTTGTTCAAAAAAATGAAGCCGCTTTCTTGTTGCTTTTCAGCCAACCAAGAAAGGGCTTCATTTTGTAACTCTTTGGGGATATAAATTCTGCGTAATTTGCCGCCTTTAGAATACAAATCAAGATGCCCCAATTTAACGTGTTCAGCCTTGATTTGAATCAACTCACTGACTCTGGCTCCGGTAGCAGCAAGAAAACGGATCACAAAATACCAGAACGTCTCATCATCTCTTTTTAGGCAGGATTTGAAGTATTCATAGTCCGCTTCGCTGATTACGTTTTCCAGAAAAGATTTCTGCTGTACTCGTACAAAGGGGAGTTTCCACTTCTCTTTGCCGATACATTCCAAGTAACAGTTGATAGCTCGCAATCGAAGATTAACCGTCTTGGGCTTGTAATTCTCAATCAGCCATACCTTGTACTCACGCAGCTTTTTCTGGGTGATATCATCATACTGTTCTCCATATTGCTTAATTGCAAACATATACGATGAGATCGTGTTTTCTGAGAGGTTTGTACCTCTCAAGTGTCTTTCAAATTTTTCTTTTTCTATCATGGCGAAAGACCTCCTTTCGCCAGATATTATACAATCAAGTGTTAAATCAGCGTAATTGCATTAAACAATTCTCGTTGCTTTTCAACAATGTGACGTTGTTCTAACAAAGGAGGGAGTGGAAACAACAAGTTCAACACACTATTTCGATCTATTCCAGGAATAACGCCCTGTCCCTTAGATTTAATTTGTTCAAAATTCGCTTGCAAGAATACTCGAATATAAGGCATATCAAGCGTAGTCATTTTTTTAATCGCCATGATTTGTCTGGCTATATGAGCTTCGTCAATATCACAGATTACAGTTTTTCCATATCCAGAACCTTTGCAGACCAAGAGAACATCACCACGATTTACAATTACTCTTGGCACTTCTGTCCAACGATTTATTAAAACACCGTGTTCTGATAAACTGCTTGCTCCGGTAATATATGGTACACCTTGCTGTTTATCATTATATTCTTCAGGTTTGAAATCTGTTCCAGAAAGCAAAGAAATTACTTGCCCAAATCTCGTCCATTTCCAGTTCTTCGGAATCTCAAACGGTATTTCATCGTCGATACAACGCTCGATTCCGTCCAACTTCTCATAATGAGAATTATCCCTTCTGAAAATGACGGATTCGTGCTTATCCTTCTTGATTTTACCTTCCTTCACCAGACGTTGCTTCTCAGCACGAATACGTTCCAGAAGAACGGACGCTGGTTCATCGGTAGGATCTTGCGGGATGAGTTTTCCCTGTACAGCCATTTGTAAAATGGATTTACGGAGCTGATCGGGAAAAGAACTATATAATCTATTTAATGCATTTTCTCTCAACGAGTACATAGCAACAAATTGAGCTATCTCGGACAATTTTGAAACAATTCTTTTCTGTTCGGCGTATGGTGGGAGAGGTAGTAATGATTTCAAAACATCTTCTCGTGCAATTCCAGGAATCATACTTTTGGCAGCTGCTTTTAAGGATGCAACTAAAGTTTCAAGTACAACCTGAATATACAAAATACCGATTTCCCCAGTAGTACGGATTGCCATAATTTGACGAGCTATATGAACCTGTGGTTCATCCAGAATAGCCATTGTTCCTACAGTACCTTTACAAGTGAGAAGCAAATCGCCTTTATACGCAAATGCTTTTCCGTATTCAGTCCAGCGGTTAATTATTACCGAACCATTTTCGATGTTTGATGCGCCTGTAATATACGGAATGCCATCACCGTTTGCATTGTATTTGTCCGGAGCCATATCTTGTCCAGATTGCAACTCAATTATTGAAGAAAATCGCACCCATTCCCAACTCTCTGGAATTTCAAACGGCACCTCATCCGCAATGCACACCGGCTCGTTTTTGCCAATTTTCTCATAAGGCAAATTATCGGCACCACGGAAGATGTAAGAAGGATTCTTCTCTTTCTTGATTTTCCCTTCTTTGATGAGCTGTTCTTTTTCTTTTCTTATTCTCTCAAGCAATACAGAAGCCGGCTCATCATTTGGGTCTTGCGGAACAAGTTTCCCCTGAACAGCCATCTGTAATATTGAGTTTTTCAGCTGTTGTCCGGTCATTATTCTTCCTCCAAATCAATTCCCAATATTTCTGTAATCTGAGCCAGAATGCGGTCAATATCTGCATTCAGACTTGCTCGTTTTTCCTGATACTGCTGGATCAGTTCCTTAGGCGGCAGAATTTCTTCTTCCTCGTGAGGATATCCGCAGAGATCAATGTTGTATGTTCTGTCAGATAGTTCTTTGACTGTAAATTTCTTCGCCTTGTCAAACCCGTCAATCGTAATTTCTTCTCTGTTATCCCACCACTGTACAGCGGGGTCAAAATGAACAAGCTGCATCGGCTTGGTTTTTGAGAAGTTTTTATAGCCCTCTGGCATATCCAGACGATAGAACCACGTTTCTGTTGTCGGGCCAGTACGGTCAAAGAACAGAATATTGGTTGTGATGGATGTATAAGGCGCAAAAACGCTGTGCGGCATACGAATGATAGTATGTACATTACATTCTGAGAACAGCTTTTTCTTGATTGCCACCTTCGCATTATCCGTTCCAAACAAGAATCCATCTGGAAGAATAACCGCCGCACGACCACCTTTTTTCAGCCGATACATAATAACAGACATGAAAAGGTCTGCGGTCTCAGAGCTTGTCAGGTCATCAGGGAAAAAGTTTTGAATAGATTTATCCTCATGTCCGCCATAAGGTGGATTCATTAAAATAACATCAAACTTATCATCATCTGTATAATCAAGCAAGTTGTGTTTCAATGAGTTCATGTGATAGATGTTCGGAACTTCAATATCGTGCAACAGCATATTAGTCACACAGAGCAGATAAGGGAACGGCTTTTTCTCAATTCCGTAAATACTATCATCAAGCTGTTTCTGAGCCGTAGTGTCAGTTACCTGCTTGGAGAGCTGTCCAAGCCAAGAGGTGATAAAGCCACCAGTACCGCAAGCAAAGTCTGCCATCTTTTCGCCAAGCTGCGGCTTGATCATTAGAGCCATAAACTCGGTTACAGCTCTCGGCGTGTAAAATTCACCGGATGAACCGGCAGACTGCAACTCTCGCAGAATTTCCTCATAGACAAAGCCAAAGTCATGGCTTTCCTTAACATCATCAAACTCGATTTCATCAATGACATCAATGACTTGACGGAGATAAACGCCATCTTTCATATAGTTATTGGCATCTTCGAAGGTGGACTTGACAATGGCTTTCTTAATTGGGGTATCGGGTGTGACCTGGATACCCTCATAGAGAACCTTTTCACTTTCTTTGACATCATTGCCTTTCAGCACCGGGAACAGGGTGTTATTGACGAAGCTAAGGAGCTTGTCTCCAGTCATAGCATGACCGTTTTCGTCAGCTTTCGCCCAATTTCTCCATCTAAGATCTTCGGGAATGATAGATTCATAATTATCCTCATTCAGTTCCCAATCATCTTCCTTTGCGTCATAAACCTTAAGAAAGAGCATCCATACCATCTGCTCAATTCTCTGGGCATCACCGTTAATACCTGCGTCCATACGCATTATATCTCTAATTCTTTTTATAAAACCTGACTGCATCGCCATAATTATCCTACCTCTATTTCTTCATAAATATTTGCTTCAAGTTCTCTAACAGCGGCTTCATATTGCGCCTTGCCACCAAACAGCTTGACAATTTTTGCAGGCTTACCGTAATTGGCAAAATCTGCAAGAGAAAGCACCTTAATATCTTCAACCTCTGTGATGCCTTGGTTCATGTACTTGTCCAGCAATATATCAAGGACAGCCTGTGCATCGGCTGAATACTTGCTGAAAAAGTCTTTCTTCTTGACGTTGTTTGCTCGTTCTTTTCGGGTCAGCGGTTTCTTGCCATATGCGACATAACAGATAAAGTCAAAATCGTCTACATCTTTCATTCCCTGATCTGCTTTAAGCACTTTCAAATCAATACCCATTGCCATAAAGGATTCTTCAATGGTTTTCTTCTTGTCCGATGCTTTCCATTTGCGGATGAAGTCGGACAGAGAAGCGTATTCGCCCTTGATGTTGGTTCTTGTATAATCAATAATGTCTTCCTGTCTGAGCAGTTTGCCGTTGGCATCGTAGACAGAAACAGTCTTGTTGATAATTTTCACCTTGCACCCATCCTTATCAACGATTGGAGTTTCTACGGGGTCAACAGGAGGTTCCTTACCTCCACCTCCGCCATGTCCGCCGCCTTTTGGCTTAGTGCCGCCATGTTGGAAGCCCTCATCCTGTTCAACCGGGCCGTCCCAATCCGGGTCAGAAAATAGCCTTGTCACATTTCTAAAGTCCATAACGACAAAATGTGTCTTGCCGTCCTTTTCTCTAATACGGGTTCCTCGTCCAATAATCTGCTTAAAGGTAGTCATGCTCTCAACCGTCTTGTCGAGAACAATCAGCTTCGTCATCTTGCAGTCAGCTCCGGTAGAAAGAAGTTCCGAAGTTGTTGCAATGACTGGATAAGGCTCGGATACAGAGATGAAATAATCAAGTTTGGACTTGCCATAAACATCCGAACCTGTAATTCTCACGCAATAGTCCGGGTTCTCCTTAACCATGTCAGAATTGCGGTTGATAAGGGCAATCCTCATGCGTTCTGCATGGTCTTCGGAAGCACAGAAAATGATAGTTTTTTGCATCCTGTCGGTACTTTTCAGATATTCCGTGATTTCTCGTGCAACCTCGTCAATACGGTCTTGGAGAATAATGTTGTAGTCGTAGTCCCTGTTATTGTAAATGCGGTCTTCAATCACATTGCCGTAAATGTCGGTCTGTCCGTGGTACGGTCTCCATCCATCTCCAATGTTGGTCGTGATATTGATGACCTTGAACGGAGCAAGGAAGCCGTCCTCTATACCTTGCTTCAAACTGTAAATGTAAACCGGTTCTCCAAAGTAATCTATGTTCGACACCTTTTCACTTTCCTTTGGAGTAGCGGTCATACCAATCTGAGTGGCAGAAGAAAAGTATTCCAAAACCTTGCGCCAGTTGCTGTCTTCCTTAGCACTTCCACGGTGACACTCGTCTACCACGATAAGGTCAAAGTATTCAGGCGGAATCTGCCTGAAATGCTCCTCGTCATTCTGTCCCACCATCTGATGATAGAGGGCAAAATTCACTTCATGGGATGCAATTTCTTTCAAACATTCTTTGTCAGAAAAATCAACCTTGTAAGTTGTCTTTTCAAGCGGTGCGAAGTCCTGTGCAATACTTTGGTCTACAAGAATATTTCTGTCCGCTAAATACAAAATTCTCTTTTTAAGGTCAGAACGGAGCAGACGATATACAATCTGAAAAGCAGTATATGTTTTGCCTGTTCCGGTAGCCATGACAAGCAGCAATCTCTGCTGTCCTCTGGCGATTGCTTCAACGGTTCTGTTTACAGCATTTCGCTGATAGTATCGTGGAGGATATGTATTTTGCGAGGAATAATAGGGCTGTAAAACAATTTTCTTTTCCAAATCAGAAATGCCCTTACCGCCGTTCAGTTCAGCATAATACCTCGCCACAAGCTCATCCTGTGTCGGAAATTTATCTAAAGCAATTTGCTGTTCCTGTCCGGTCAAAAAGTTATGCTCATAGAAAGCGTCTCCGTTTGAGGAATAGGCAAATGGTAGATCCATCATCTGAGCATAGGTCATAGCTTGCTGCAAACCATGAGATACAGAGTGGTTATTGTCCTTTGCTTCAACAACGGCAATAGGCTTTCCGTCGTTGAGGTAAAGCATATAATCAACAAACTTAGGCTTGCTACGAGCCACGATGTTTCCACGGATATTGATGCGACCATCCGTGATTTTAGTCTCCATCGTGATATGACCTTTCCAGCCTTTCATAATAGCAGGAGTAATATAATTCAATTTGATGTCTTCTTCTGTCATTTGTTTCTTTGATAAAACAGTACTCATCAGTATATCCTCCTTGCCTTAAGCTGTCTGTTCTGGAATGATATCCAGAATATCATCTATGGAGCAATTTAACACTCCGCATATTTTAACCAAAACCTCTACTCGTACATCTTCATTCTTTCCCAGTTTTGCCATGGCATTTGTACTAATTTTTGCAGCCTTAATAAGTTCCGTCTTGCTCATACCACGATCAATAAGAATTTTCCATAATTTATTATAACAAACAGCCATGTTTCAACCTCCCACAAATGCAACTTCTCATAATTTTGTGCTATAAGAACATTATACCTCTTTTTTCTCTAAATTCAATTTCAAATTGCAATTCTCAATCAATATTTCAATCCAACCGAGAAAAAATCTCCGTAATTCTGTAATAGAACAACGGAGATTTCAAATACTATATTTTTATTCTTTTACAATCCAACTGCCTGTTTTCTTCGAGCCAACTCGTTCCAGTCGTCCCATTTCAATCAGTTCTTTAACTGTTCTCTGAACAGTACTTCTGGATAGAGAGGCACTTTCAACGATTTCCTTTTGCGTAATGGTGGGATTGTTTCGCAATATATCAAGCAGTAACTTTTGTTTTTCTGTTAAAGCCTCATTTAATGTTTCATTTAAAGCCTCATCGCCTGATGCTTTAAAGTTCAAATTCGGAAGCTTTACTGTAAACTCTACACGATTAGAACGGAAAGTAGGTTCCATACCAGCTTGATAATTTGCAGCATTTTCATAGGCAGTACATATCTTGCTTAAACCACTGCCTTGACGTTCCATATATCCAAGACGAGCAAAAATATCTGCAAGTATGGGATTTCTTCTGGTGGAAGGAATATCATCAATATCACGTTCCTGAATCTGTGTTCCGTCAGGCATACCACCCGGAGAGTAAATTACAAGGCGATCATCAAACATATCCATATGAACTTCGCTTCCATTAATCAGGTAATCTCGGTGAATCAGAGCATTGACCAATGCTTCAAATACACTTCGCTCACAGTAATCCGGCATTTCAATTCTAGAATCAGGAGTTTTCTTCCAAAGCGTTTTCATGTTACGCTTTACAAAGCTCACGCCCTCATTCAGAAGAATAATAAGGCTACCTGTATACTCGGCACTATCCAAAGCATCAATCTGTCCACCGCTCTTATCCAATCCATTCCATCTTGTACAGAAAAGGCGAGACCAGCGGACAGGAGAATCATCGGCAAGTAATGCGCCTGCATTTGTAAGATGTCCCTGTGCATCTCGAATACCGAAAGATTCAAAACTTTTTTCTGTCATACTATTTCCAGTCCAAGATTTATAACGCTCTCTCAGTTTGCTGAAAGAGAAGTCATCATAGTTGTATGGAGATATTAACGAATCATAAGAAGAATTTCTGCCACGCATAACCAAACGCTTTAATTCGGTCGCATCAGCAACAACACTTTCATTTCCAATTCGTATATATGCTTCCGTTACACCGTCGCCGGTATAGTAATATGGGGTTTCTGCTCCTGCCGGAATTTGAAGGAGTAATAGTTCTTTTTCGTCTTCAGTTTTGTGAAGCTTCATTATCACTTCAGGAAATGGCGAAATTCTCTCTTTGATTTTCTGACTGATAAACTCGGAGTCAGACTTAATATCTTCCAAACCGACAATTTCTTCCTTGTCTGTGATACCAAAGATCAACATTCCGCCTGCTGTATTTGCAAAGGCACTGACACTCTTAAGCCAACTTTTTATTTTCTTTTTCTCAACAGCTTGTTTTTTATCGTATTCGGTTGCTTCACCAAGAAGATCTGTTATCTTCATGTGCAGTCCTCCTTTCATGGCAAATGGACGTTGTCGCAACATTGTTATTGTACCATACAGAATCGAATTTTAATAGTGGTTAAACCATATCTTACAAAACGGAAAAATATATCTGCTCCGTTCCGGACCGGAAGGGAGAGAATCAGTATTGTTATTATCAGTATAGTTACATTGTGCTTTTGACAGTTCTTGAATTGTCAAAAGCACAATTCTGGAACTGTCAGAAATACAATTCAAGAATTGTCCCACCAAAGGAATAAGGCTGACCTGTTACAGTCAGCCCTAAGTAAAAACTTTATTTCTATTAGCAGAAAATCAGTTCTGCATTAACCATTTCCTCTGCCTGCGCTTTCAGGCTATTCATGTGCTGTGCCCATGCAAGCTGTTGAGTCGTCATGTCTGGAGCCGGATTTTTCTCCAGAAGTTCAGCCATTATCTGTTCCACTCTACAACGAGCTATTTCGTCATTTTCCCACAAGTGTAGGAACAAGGTCTCCGTCAGAATCATGTCATCCAAGAGCATTGGATTGTTTTCTGCAAGAAACGCTCTGCGCATCCTTCCATATTTCCCAAGCGGTTTATCGCTTGTGTGGCTCAACTGAATATCTGGGATAAGATAATCACCGCAACGAGTATAAGTCAAATTCTGTGCCATAGTCACTCCTCCAATCATTTTTTCTTTCACTTTCATTGTAATGGTTGCGCCCATAAAAGTGAAGTTTGTCGACCAGTCGCTTCGAGTGCAGCACATATCTTCTGATAAACCTTTCGTGACGGTCTGCGATTGCCTTCTTCAATCTTATAGTAGTAGCTTGGCACAATCCCTATTTGCTCGGCAAAAGCCTTCTGAGACAGTCCCAGAGCTGTTCTAACGCTCTTTAGTGCTTCGGTATAGGGTACGGCAAGGAAACGAGAGAAATCATCATAGAGCAAAGATGCTTCGATTTCCAGAACATCTGCCAGTTTGATAGATACAGCGTAAGGGATGGGATGCTTTCCGTTTTCATACATCACAATAGTCGCTGGCACAATATTCAGCTTTTCTGCCAACTGCCTTGTTGTCATCTGTTTTCGCTGACGGTAGTATCTGAGATTATCGCTCGGTAGGTTGGTCTTTGGCTTTTCTTCGAAAGGTATTGTTAAATGGAGCAGCAACTTGCCCTGATGAAATTCACACAGCGATGTGTGATTGAAAATATCATTGCAAATACAATGTGATACTTGCACATCCATTTTGTATGTGCCATAGAATTTGTTTGATTTGCCATTAAAATCACCTTTCCTTTCGTTAAATAGTAGCCTGAACAACTCTATTTTAGCGGAAAGGTGATTTTTTTGTATAACAAATTTGTTGCACCACCCGCATAGCAGGTGGTTTATTGTTTCGCACATCTCCATTTCTCCGTTGGGAGAAACTCCGATGCACTCAACAGGCTAAAGCCCATGAATCAAAAAAAGCGTCAGAACCCTCTTAGTTCCAACGCCTTTGTCAATAATTTTTATCATTTGTATGTAATATAGTCGATAGCTATATTTTTGTCAATATCCCGCTGTTTCTATATTTCAGTGGAGAAATGCCATATGCTTTTTTGAAACTTCTGATAAAATAGCTTACATTCTGGTATCCGCTCTGCATAGCTGTCTCCGTCACTGAAAGATCGGTGTCCTGTAACAACTGTTTTGCATTCTCCAAACGTAAATATGTTATATATTGCGACAATGTAATATGGAAATGTTCCTTAAAATACCGCGATATATATTTTTCCGAAAGATGAAACTGTTCCCCAAATTCCTTTAGCGATATCTTTCCTGTAAAATTCTGCTGTATATATGAAACCATCTCTTTTTCTACAATATTTCTGCCGCTTGTATCATTTTCTATTACAAATCCTTTCTTCCACATTTCAAGAATAAATTGTAAAAGAATTATTTTTGTCTTTATCTGCGCAGTTATTTTTGACTCAGTTTCATCATTTTCTGCCATATATATATCAATCAGCTGCTCACACAGTTCTTTTGCCGAGTCTTTTACTCTTGGGTTTATCATCAAATGACCGCTATTTAATGGTTCAAGCAATTTATCATCTAACATGTCATCGGTCCGAAAAGATATATATTTTAACGGAAACAAAAATGTAAAATAATCCACAGTGCCGGTCTGTGAGCCCATAAGATGCAGATTGCCCGGCGATACAACGAACGCATCCCCTGCTTTTCCAATATAACTCTCTCCTGATATACTTACCGTCAGCAAACCACTTTTTACATATATAATCTCAAATTCATCATGCCAATGTACCGGTATCTGAAATGACCGCCCCGCATTCTCTATGTGATATATACTAAATGGATTGTCCTTTGTACCATGTGGTTTATTTTCCTTTAATTCAAAGTACATACTCTCTCCTACAATTCTACAAGGCTCTTGCTTTTCCATTTTCCGCTCTTCCATCTAAGCACCATTCCAACAGCTCTCGCGCACTCATCACCTGCCATGGCAATATATGCTCCTACTGCCTGAAGTCCCATATGTATTCCAAGAAAATATGTTCCACCAACTGCAAACAGATACATAAATATCGCACCCATTATAACCGGAAAAACCGCATCTCCACTGGTTTTTAATGCCTGACCATATACAAGATTTGTCACCCTTCCAAATTCAAGGAATATATCTACTATTAACAGCCTTACCACAAGATTTATCATTTGCGCATCATCCGTAAATATATGAACTATAAAATGTCCGGACATCGCAAATGTCACAGAGAAGCACGTCGCTGTTATAAGACCATATACCACAGCTTTCCGCGTACCCCTGTCACATTCTTCAAACTCCTTTGATCCAATTCTCCAGCCAGTCATAATAGCATTAGCCTGTGCAAGTGCAGCTCCTATACAATACGAAAAATTTGCTATCTGCATAGCATATGAACGGGCTGTAACATTCATTCCGACTGCATCCATCTGATTCATGAATCTTACTATAAGCGTCATTGCAACATTATAAAGTGCTGTTTCAAATGCAGAAGGAAAACCTATCTTAACAATCTGCGCAAGTATCTTCCGTGGCGGAATGCGCTCCGGACTCTGCTTTGCCTTTATCAGTACAGCACCCATGCCTGCTACAATGATAAGGTTCACAACTTTTGAAATAACTGTGGCAATAGCAACGCCCATTACTCCCCAATGAAATACAAACAGGAACACTGAATTAAATATTATATTAATGGCATTTCCTGCAATCGTTCCTATCAAGGAATGCTTTGTATATCCAAACACTCTGAGATAGCTGGAAAAAATGGGAATAAGCGCATTTAAAAAACATGCACCTCCAACAATTTTAAGGTATGTTTCTGCCGGCTCAAGCAAAGCCGGAGAAATACTTACGATTCTAAGTATTTCTCCAGAAAAAAAGGCAATAATAACCGACATAAGGATACCTGTCAGTGCGTTAAACATAAGTCCAAGCTGTCTGGCCTGATATGCAATTCCAGGTCTCCCCGCTCCGATATTTTGTGACATAACTGCTACCATACCGGATGATATTACCCCGAACATGATGATAAAAACACTTATATACGTATTTGCTGTTCCGACAGCTCCCACAGCCTGGTCGCTTACAGACGATAACATAAGTGTATCGACCATGCCTGAAAGCATATAAAATAAAGTCTCTAAGCATATTGGCACAGCCAGCTGTGTCAATGTTTTTCTTTCAGTTGCCATGTTTTTCTCCTATGAAAACTAATATAACATACATTATCAATAATATGGTATTTTTCTGCATATTTCTTGTATAATATTATGCAAAAATTGCATTATTTCTACTTATTTACGAAGTGAATCAGCAAGTCTGTTAATTTTGCCCTGATCTGCATTATCATAGGAAAATATTTTATGATTCCACATTCTCATCTCTGCATAAAATGTTGACGTTTCCCCCCAAATAGACTAGGATAGAATTTGAATGATAAATACGCAAAACAAGGAGGAAAATCCTCTGCTCCTGCAATGGCAGTCGCATTTTGCTCCGCAAAACAAGGAGGAAAATCCTCTGCTCCTGCAATGGCAGTCGCATTTTGCTCCGCAAAACAAGGAGGATTTTATGTTAGATAAAATGATTGGTTTTATCGGTGCCGGCAACATGGGAAGTGCCATGATCGGCGGTATTCTGGATGCATCTTTAGTGACGACCAGCCAGATCATCGCAAGTGCACACTCTCCTGAGACACTTGATAAGATCCGGACAAAATTTTCCATAGAGACAACCCAGTCAAACGAGGTCGTTGCAGAACGAAGCGATATTTTGTTTCTCGCTGTAAAACCAAATAAATTTTCCGAAGTACTTCCGCAGATCAAAGGTCATTTAAAACCGGACTGTATCGTAGTTTCGATTGCAGCCGGACAGCCGATCGCAAATATCGAGGCGCTGCTCGGTGAGGTCAGACTGGTCCGCGCCATGCCAAACACCCCGGCGCTTGTAGGCGCTGCGATGAGTGCACTCTGTCCGAATGACAAGGTAACACCAGAGGAAGTAAAGCTCGTTGAGTCCTTATTCAACAGCTTCGGCCGTGCAGAAGTTGTACCGGAAAGCATGATGGATGCTGTTGTCGGCGTTTCCGGTTCTTCCCCTGCCTATGTCTATATGTTTATTGAGGCAATGGCAGACGCCGCCGTTGCAGACGGCATGCCGCGCGCACAGGCTTATAAATTTGCTGCCCAGTCTGTTTTGGGCGCCGCAAAAATGGTTTTAGAGACCGGAAAGCATCCGGGCGAATTAAAAGATGCTGTCTGCTCTCCGGGCGGTACGACCATTGAGGCAGTTGCAGCTTTAGAACATGGCGGTTTCCGCGATACTGTGATTAGTGCACAGCGCGCATGTTCTAAAAAATCATATGATATGAGTCAAAAATAATTTGGAGGTTTTCTTATGTGGGCTTACGAAAGTGTTTTTTATCAGATATATCCACTTGGATTCTGCGGTGCTCCGTTTGAGAATGACGGCGTTTTAGAGCATCGTATTTTAAAGGTCAATGACTGGATTCCGCACATCAAAAAACTTGGTGCCAACGCCATCTATTTTTCCCCGGTCTTTGAGTCTGACACACACGGTTACAATACCAGGGATTATACAAAGATCGATACCAGACTCGGTACGAATGAAGACTTTGCCACAGTCTGTGACAATCTTCATAAAGAAGGCATCAAAGTTGTATTAGACGGTGTATTCAACCATGTTGGCCGCGGTTTCTGGGCATTTCAGGATGTTTTGGAGAAAAAATGGGATTCCCCGTACAAAGACTGGTTCCACATCAGTTTTGACGGCAACTCAAACTATAACGACGGTCTGTGGTATGAGGGCTGGGAAGGTAACTACGATCTGGTCAAATTAAATCTCAGAAATGAAGATGTCATCCAGCACATTTTTGCAGCGATCAAAGGATGGGTGGAAGAATTTGATATCGACGGCCTGCGCCTTGATGTTGCATACTGCCTTGACCATGATTTCTTACGCCGCCTGCGCAGTTTCTGCGACAGCTTAAAACCGGACTTCTTCCTGGTCGGCGAGACATTACACGGCGATTACAATCAGTGGATGAACGATTCCATGCTGCACTCTGTGACCAACTATGAGTGCTACAAAGGACTTTATTCCAGCTTCAACAGCATGAATATGTTTGAGATCAACCACTCCCTGCTGCGCCAGTTCGGACCGGACAACTGGACACTCTATAAGGGTAAACACCTGCTCTGCTTTGTGGACAATCACGATGTCACAAGAATCGCAAGTATTTTAACCAACGAAAAACATCTGCCGCTGATCTACGGCATGCTGTTCGGTATGCCAGGTATCCCGTGCGTTTACTACGGCAGTGAATGGGGTGCAAAAGCGAGAAAAGAAGAAGGCGATCCGGCTCTGCGCGCATGTTTTGACGCACCGGAATGGAACGATCTTTCTGAGACGATCAGCCGGCTTTCCGAGATCAAAAAGAACTCGGAAGCATTAAATTACGGTTCCTTCCGCTCTGTGCTCCTGACAAACCGCCAGTGCATTTTTGAACGTAAAAGTGAACATGAGCGCATCTATGTAGCGATCAACGCGGATGAAAACAGTTTCCACGCAGATTTCGATGCCGGATGCGGCACGGCACAGGAACTGATCACCGATACCCCGCACGACTTTGGCGGTGGAACAGACCTGCCTGGCTATTCTGTGGCAATATGGAAGATGGAACATTAATCTTTTATGCTGTATAAAAGGACGGGAATCCGCAGTCCGGATGTCATTTTCGTGACATCCGGACTGTGCTTTCCCGTCCTTTTTTCTCATTCTGCCCCTGTGATCCGGAAATCTCCCGCATCTTTTGACTTAATATTCATTGTGATACAGCAGTCTGCCATATGCTCATAATTGACCTCGAGTTCGTAATTGACCTTGACATCAATATCATTTTCTGTCTCCTGCACATCCACACTTTTTGCGTCGATCCCGATCAGAAGGCTTCCATACGGCGTATAATAATAGGTCACATTCTTCCGGTTTTTCTCAAACATCATATGTACATTCGATACACCTCTCCTGGTGATATCCATAAAATCATCATTCAGTTTGATGATATTTCGTGTTGTCTCGGAAAATCCCTCGTTGACTTCATCATAGATGATATAATGTTTTCCATTTTTTTTATAATAACTGCCGGATGTGATCAGTTCCACGGATTCACTCTCAGTTTCCGGTGAAAACTGAAGCCCGCTGATGGTTACCAGTACTTCTTTTGTCATTCTAATCCTCATTTCCTGTTGTTTCTTTACATCAGAACTATATTATACGCTTTTCGCCTGATATTCAATACTATTTTTCATCATACAGCCCTTTTAAAATTTCAAATGACTTAAATTTTACCTGATAATCTCCGGAGGCAAGTACCTGCTGATATTCATCTTCCGACAAAACTCTTTTTAGCGAACTTCTTGCATCCTCATCGATCACCTCATACATGGTATCCGAAAAGCACATGTTCGGGTACATCACACACCACCAGTTGTGTCCCTTTCCCGCTCCGATCACGATCTCAAGCGCCTCATAATTTCCCGCCGGAAATGTATACGCACCATACGTTTTTACCGGAAAATCCGTATCTGTCAGACAGATATCCACATCATAGTCATAACCTCTCTCCGCAATGACTTTCTCTGCCGTCTGCTTCATGTCCTCCATATTTTTCCGGATCACAGCCTCCGACCGGCTCCGGTCGGCTGCATCTTTTAAAAGCCCTGACATTTTGATTCCGACTGCATCACGCACGGCAAGTTTTAAATCCTGATCCTCCTTCGTGTCACTGTTTGCGATCACATGAAATCGTATGATCTTTTCTGCGATGCCTTTTTGCATCTCAAGCCGCTGCTCGTACCGTAACCCGGCAATGCAGGCGATGGAAAATAAAAAAAACAGGGTTATGTAGAGGGAATCTTTTTTTGTTTTTATGGTTGGAAATTTCATTGGAATACTCCTTTTTTCTGTTTGATAGGAGGAGTATTCCACTTATCTGGGTTTTTATACAGTGTTAAATAATCCCCCTTTCACTCACCCATATTCACCCAGGCAACCTTCACCCGGTAAATGATCTCCATATCTTTTTCATACTGCTCCGGCTGCTTCTGATAAAGCAGATACCAGTCCCTGCGCTGTCCGCCAAGTTTTTTATAGCTGTTCGCGCAGTCGACTTCCACTTTCTGTGCAGTTTGCTGAAAATAATTTTCAAGTTCCTTTTCCAACATCTTTTTTATATCCCCAGATTTTAAATTCTGACCATATTCAGACTGCAATTTCTGCCTCCATCCCGGTTTTTCATACAGGATCTCTCCGCTGCAGCTTATTTCTGCGATAATCTGTTTTTCTTTTGTCTGTGAAAAAATAACCTGATTATGCGGTGCAAACAGACGCACATCCACTCCGTCCGCAAGTGTCAGTGTGTATTCTTCCTTCTGATTCTGTGTAAAAAAAGAAAGCAGCGCCGTCTGGCTGTCAAACATTCCTTCCGCCTCCCCGCGTTTCCAGACATAATACTTTGTCACGGCAGGCTTTTGGTCCACTTCTTCCACATAGGGGATAAACAGGGTTTCCATTTTGTTTTCCTGCTCCTGATAAAGCATCCCGAGTGTCGGATAGGCAGTTTTTTTGATCTCGGACACATTTTCAAAATAATCTTCAAGATAAGTGCCAACGGACTCTTCCATATTTTTCTGTAATTTTAATACAGCCTCTGCATCCTCTGCCACCGCAAGATAGGTGTTTCTCGGCACGTCACTCTTTTTTTCCAGGATTTCCAGAAATGCATCCATATTTTGGGCATCTTCCAAAAATTTCTGATCCAGTAAAATGACTTTCATGTGGCTGTAATCCACCATGCGGTTCCCGGACTCGTCGGCATTCAGCCATTCCCTGTCAAACTGCTCCATGTCACTGACTGCCATCTCGATCGGAAAATTGCGCTCCTCAAGTTCTGCCGTCGCACAGCCGGAAAGTCCCATCAGTCCTAACAGGACACAAATAACCGCTCCGGATCTCAGATGTTTTTTTCTCTGTCCTGCACACCGTATGATCGCCAACACTACCGGGACAAGCACCAGAAATGGTGTTCCGATATACCACAGAAATTTTTCATACAGCATGGTATTTTCTTTCGAGTTATACAATAACACTGCCACACCAAAAACTGCCGCAAACACTGCCGCCCGCTCCCACTTTTCCCACAATGCCTGTCTTTTTTTTGCATGATATAAACCATTTAATAACATTTCTGCATAAAATACTGCACTGTTTAGCAGTGCATACAGTGTAAAAAACCAGATTCCAAACATAAATGCATCAGCACGCTTTAAAAATCCACCTGTGATTTTGATCGTGCTCATCAGTGTGATCGCCGGAGTCTGCATGTCTGAGAGCGCAGCACCGCCAAACACCCCCAGTAAGATCAGATAAAGTCCTGCCTCTAAGCATCCGGTAAAAATCAACGCAAGCCTCCCCACTTTCATCAGGCTTTCCCGCTTTCGCAGATACCCTCCCAGAAACAAAATCAGAAAAATAAGTGACGAACAGATAAACACATAATAACTTCCCGCAAAAAAATCTCTTTTTCCCGTAAAAAATACAGGATTCCAGTAATCTGTTTTCACTTCATCCAGTGCGGACGCTAACATAATAAAAAGCGGTATCAGGATAAACCAGAATAGCAGTTCGTAGACACGCGCCCGCCCCTCAATCCCGCTTAACAGCCCATACCAGACAAGTCCAAGGATCAGCACCAGTACAAGATAAAAAGACTCCCCCCGCAGCAGGTTGTTTAACACCGTCACAGAAAACAGATACGCCGTATACCCTGCTAACAGCATCAGATACAGAAAATATCCCGCCTGTATGGTCTTTCCGAAAAATGTCCCGCACATTTTTTCCGTATATTCCGCAAAGCTGCCCTGCATATCCCCCACTGCATACACCAGAAGGCGTAAAAATAAAAGTCCAAGTACTGTTCCCACAATAATGCAGAAAATGCCGTCCCGCCCGCAGAACCCGGCGACCGCAGCCGGGATCAGAAGCGTGCCAAGTCCTAAAAGATCAAATACCAAAAGGCGGAATGCCTGGCGGCCTGAAATTTTTTCGTTTGATGAAAACATAATTCCTTGTACTCCTTTTTATTTGGTGTTTGTTTCAAACATTCATCCTTATTTCAATTTCAGTTTCACCCGCTCCTCCCGCCTGGCGTAGATCGGACGTTTTGTCAGTTTGCGGATCGGCCATCTCCACAGGAAATCACGTTCGTCTTCATAGTCCGTCAGATCTGCCCCGACAAACGGCATCAGATATGGGATGCCAAAGCTTTTTAAATGCGCAAGATGGATCAATACAAAGAGCAGTCCAAGCAGCATGCCAAAGTAGCCTAACCACGCACACATTCCGATAAAGAAGAACTTCAACAGACGGAATGCCGTCGCAAATTCCTCATTTGGAATTGCAAAGGAACAGAGCGCAGTAAATGAGATGACGATCACCACGATCGGGCTGACAAGATTTGCCTCGACCGCCGCCTGTCCGATGATCAGTCCTCCTACAATACCGATCGTATTTCCCATGGCGCCGGGCAGACGCACGCCTGCCTCTCTTAATAGTTCAAATGAAAGTTCCATCAAAATCACCTCAACCACCGCCGGGAACGGCACACCGCTCCTCGCATCCGCAAAAGACAAAAGAAGCATCGTCGGCAGAATCTGCGTATGGAAATTTGTCACGGCAAGATAAAATCCCGGCAGAGTCATGGCAAAGAAAGATGCGACATAGCGCAAAAGCCTGCCGAAACTTGCGATTTCCCACCGGTTGTAATAATCATCGCTCGTCTTAATGAACGAATTATAATCAGTCGGCAGGATCAGCCCCACCGGGGAATTGTCAGAAAGCACAACCACCCTTCCCTCCAAAACAGCCATTGCTGCACGATCCGGCCGCTCTGTCGTCTGAAACTGTGGAAATGGGGAATACCACTTCTCCTCAGTGAGCTGTTCGATCACACCACTGTCTAACACCCCGTCGATCTCAAATCCCTCCAGCCTGTGCCCGATCTCCCGTACCAGTCCCGGATACACCAGATCCTCCATAAAAACAAGATAAACATTGGTATTCGAGCGCATACCACATTTTTTCTGCTTCACCTTGACTTTCGGGGAACGGATACGCTTTCTAATCAGCGCCGCATTCTGTTTTACCGAATCACAAAACCCCTCGTTTGAACCCCTTATGACCTTTTCAGAATCCGCCTCCGTGATCCCCATATTCGGATAACCGTCGTCCGGTATCTTTACCGCCCTGTCAAATCCGTCCACAAACAGGATCACCTCTCCGGTCAAAAGCCCGTCCACCGCATCCTCTATCGTATCAAAATAAGTTGCATCCGAAATTCCCAGCGCATTCTGCTCCAATGCCTGATAAATTTCTTCCTTCCCAAGCCCCTTTAAATACTTCAGCACCTCACTCAGTGCCGAAGTCCCCATGTCCACCGACACCTCAATAAACGTCAGATAACATGCCACATCCATCTGCCTGCCAAGCATCAATTCCTTCTTTTTAATATCATCGCACTCATGAAAAAACTCCTCCATCTGCGCGATATTCTCACTCAATCTCTTTGAAACCGCTACCTTTTCCTTCATAATATCCCTCATTTCCCGGCAACTAAAAAAGGATAAGCCTACGGCTTATCCTCAAAAATTCATTTCCCTTATTCTATGCAATTGTAACCAGATTATACAAAGCTCCCTTACTCCTGCTCTCTGATCATTTCCTTGACCGCCACAACCTGATTTTTGACATGCTTATGCATTGCTTCTGTCACACGTCCCTTATCCTTTGTCATCAATCCTTCCACGATCTCACTATGTTCCCGCATCAATGTCGGATAATTTCTTTCATCCTTTAAATACTCGACGCGATAGCGGTACATCTGCTCTCTTAAATTATTGAGCATATTAACAAGTTTTGGATTGCCGGTCGCCTGATAAATAATATCATGAAACTTTACATCTGCTGCCGCGATCTTTTTTAAATCTTTTGATTTGGTAGATTCCTCAAACTCATGCATTGTTTCTGTCAGGGTATCTAACTGTTCTTTCGTCATCTGTTCACATGCGATCGATGCAGCAAGTTCATCTAAGGCGTCACGGATCTGAAGCACATCCTCCATATCCTTTTCCGTCATTTTGGCGACTTCCGCACCTTTTCTCGGAATCGTGACCGCTAAGCCCTCCTGCTCTAACATGCGGATCGCCTCACGGATCGGTGTACGGCTGACGCCTAACTTTGCAGCAAGCTGCAGTTCCATCAGACGCTCTCCGGGTTTTAACTCTCCTTTTAAAATCGCCTCACGCAGTGTGTTAAACACCACATCCCGAAGTGGCAGATACGCATCCATATTCAGCGTCAAATCGTCTGTCATAAACCTGTTTTCCTCCATTTCTTCGCTTATCTCATGTTGTTGTAAATACTGGTCAGGTAAACCTGCTTTGCCAGTCCGGATGCCTGCATCGCCTCATATGCCGCAACCGCTTTCTCCTTATCATCAAACAGTCCGAATACCGTCGGACCACTCCCGCTCATCATAGCTCCCGCAGCTCCATGTTCCATCATATGTTCTTTGATCTCTGCGATTACCGGATAATTCGGAATCGTCACAGTTTCTAAAACATTTCCCATATCTGAGGTAATGGCTGCAAGGTCTTTTCGTCTGATGTCTTCCACCAGACGGTCAATATCCGGATGAACTGTATTTTCATCCAGCTTCAGATTCTCATATACAAACTTTGTCGATACAGAAATCTGTGGTTTTGCGATCAGTATCGGACATTTTACCATCGGTGGAAGTGCGGTAAGCTGCTCACCAATTCCTTCTGCAAGTGCGGTTCCACGCATAATGCAGTAAGGAACATCTGCACCGATCTTAACCCCACGCTGCATCAGTTCTTCTTTGGACAGTCCAAGTTCAAACATACGGTTCATACCATAAAGCACCGCTGCAGCATCTGTACTTCCACCGGCCATTCCCGCTGCGACCGGAATATACTTGTGCAGCTTCACATCGATACCGTCCCTGATCTGAAATTCATCCATCAGAAGTTTTGCTGCCTTGTAGACAAGATTATTCTCATTTGTCGGCAGAAAGGACAGATTTGTCGTCATTGTAATCCCGCCTGCTGTCTTTTTCATTTCAAGACGGTCAAACAGGTGGATGGTCTGCATGACCATTTTCACTTCATGGTACCCATCCTCACGTCTGCGCACAACATCAAGCCCAAGATTTATTTTTGCAAGTGCTTTTACTGATATTTCCTTCATAATCCCCATACCATCGTCATGTATTTTCGTTGTTTTTTGTATACAACATAAATCTTATCATTTTAAGGCAAAAAGGTCAATTCCATCTAAATTATTTTTCCCGAAAAGCCGATATATTTTACAGAAGAAAAAGGAAAAAATGCATGAACAAATCAGTCATTCATTTACTGGAATGGAGGAATTATTTATGACTATGAATGCAATTAACAGCGTAAATTCAACAACTAACAGCTATCAGACAAGCACAGCTTCTAAGACAGCTTCTACATCTACAGACAAAACCACAACATCTGATAAGGCAGAAACCGGTGTCGTATATGAGAAATCTTCTCAAACAGACAAGGATACCGTTACCAAAAAAACTGACTATGCAATGGTTGCAAAATTAAAAGCAGATGCTGAGCAGCGTACTTCCCAGTTACGCAGCCTGGTTGAAAAAATGATGACCAAGCAGGGAACCGCAATCGCAAATGCCGATTCCATGTGGAGCTTCTTAGCAGATGGTAACTTTACCGTTGATGAGGAAACACAGAAACAGGCTCAGGCAGATATCGCTGAGGACGGCTACTGGGGTGTAGAGCAGACCTCTGACCGTATCCTTGATTTTGCAAAAGCCCTTTCCGGCAACGATCCGGAAAAAGCAGATCTTCTGATCGACGCTTTCAAAAAAGGCTTTGAAGATGCAACAAAATCCTGGGGCAAAGATCTGCCGGATATTTCCCAGCGTACCTATGATGCTGTTTTGGAGAAATTTGACAAATGGAAAAACGGTTCTACCACCGAAACTGCCGGAACTGAAACAGAAAATTAATATGTAAATTCTATCACATGAAAAAAATGCAGGAATCATATTTTATGGTTCCTGCATTTTTACTTACAAACTTTTTCGCTGCGGTAATTCCTGTATTCCAGATAATAATGTTACCGCAGCGTGTGTAATCTAATCTGTTATTTTTCTTCTAAGATCTTCTCAATACTTGCTAATTTCACACAAACAACAAAGATTTCTGCTGCTGTTGTCAGATCCTCTAAGCTTGGATAAGACGGTGCGATACGGATTACGGAATCTTTCGGATCCTTTCCATACGGGAACGGTGCACCTGCCGGAGTCATCACAACACCTGCTTTTTTTGCTTTTGCAACAACATTCTTTGCACAGCCCTCTAAAGTCTCATAGGTGATGAAGTAGCCTCCCTTTGGTTTGTACCAGGTTCCTACGCCCAAATCGCCAAGTTCTTTGTCAAACATGTCTGTGATCATCTCGAACTTCGGACGTAAGGATGCAGCATGTTTGCGCATATGCTCTGTGATGCCGTGGATGTTCTTAAAGAAACGTACATGGCGGAGCTGATTTACCTTATCATGACCAATGGTCTGAACCTTTAACTGTTTTTTGATATCCTCCAAGTTGTTTGCGGAAGTTGCGATTGCAGCAACACCGGAACCAGGGAATGTGATCTTACTGGTGGAACAGAATTTGTATACCATATCCGGGTTTCCTGCACGCTTACACTCTGCAAGGATCTCAATCAGATGATCCTGATCGATATCATATAAATGATGTACACAGTAAGCGTTATCCCAGTAGATACGGAAATCTTTTGCAGCCGGTTTCAATCTTGCAAAACGGCGCACAGTCTCATCTGAATAGGTGATACCCTGTGGGTTGGAATATTTCGGAACACACCAGATACCTTTGATTGCCTCATCTTTGCTGACTAAATCTTCTACCATATCCATATCCGGACCGGTTGGCAGCATTGGTACATTAATCATTTCAATGCCAAAATATTCTGTGATGGCAAAATGTCTGTCATATCCCGGAACCGGGCATAAAAATTTTACTTTATCTAATTTGCACCATGGAGTACTTCCCATAACACCGTGTGTCATGGAACGTGCAATCGTATCGTACATGATATTTAAACTGGAGTTGCCATAGATAATGATATTATCCGGGTTGCACTCGATCATATCGCCGATGAGCACTTTCGCCTCATGGATACCGTCAAGCACACCGTAGTTGCGGCAGTCTGTTCCGTCTTCACAGGTCAGATCCACATAGGATGCTAAGACGTCCATCATTCCCATTGACAGATCAAGCTGTTCCTGGGATGGCTTTCCTCTGGACATGTCAAGTTTTAATCCACGCTGCTGGAATTTCTTGTACTCTGCCTCGAGTGATTTCTTTTCGGCTAACAGTTCTTCCTTTGTCATTTCCTGGTAAGATTGCATTGTTTGCTTCCTCCTCTTGGTTCGCTATACATTATTTATCATTCATGGGAATATTCCCCTTTGATCTTGTGGAAATATTCTCTGATCTGCTTTTCATAACCGTTCTCTGACGGTCTGTAAAACTTCCGGCCGGTCAGTCCGTCCGGCAGATACTGCTGCTCTACATAATGATTCGGATAGTCATGCGCATATTTATAGCCTACGCCGTGACCGAGCTTCGATGATGATTTGTAGTGGGCGTCCTGTAAATGTGGCGGAACCGGAGCTGTCATCGTATTTTTGACTGTCTCCATCGCCTCGCTGATCGCCGTAACGGCGGAGTTGCTCTTTGGCGCACTCGCCACATAGGTAACCGCCTGCGCTAAGATGATCTGCGCTTCCGGCATTCCAATACGTTCTACCGCCTGTGCCGCTGACGTTGCAACCACGAGTGCCATCGGATCTGCATTGCTCACATCCTCTGAGGCACAGATCATGATCCTTCTTGCAATAAACTTGATATCTTCCCCCGCATACAGCATCCGCGCTAAATAATAGACTGCCGCATCCGGATCGGATCCGCGCATACTTTTGATAAACGCAGATACGGTATCGTAATGGTTATCGCCGGACTTATCGTACTTTACCACACGCTTCTGGATACATTCGGAAGCAACGGAAAGCGTGATATGTATCAGGCCGTCCCCGCTGCGCTCAGTTGTAAGGATTCCAAGCTCCACCGCAGTCAATGCGGCACGCGCATCACCATTTGAGATATCTGCAAGGAAATCTACGGCATCCTCATCAATCACGGCATGGTATGCACCCATACCTTTTTGCGTATCATTTACCGCCCGCAAAATAAGAGTTTTGATATCCTCTTTTTCTAAGCTTTTCAGTTCAAAAATGATCGAACGGGAAAGAAGAGCCCCATTGACTTCAAAATAAGGATTCTCAGTCGTCGCACCGATTAAGATGATGGTTCCATCTTCCACGAACGGCAGAAGATAATCCTGCTGTCCCTTATTAAAACGATGGATCTCGTCGATAAACAGGATCGTCTTTTTTCCAAACATCCCCATGTTATTCTTCGCCTTAGCAATGACATCTTCCATGTCTTTCTTCCCGGCAGAAGTTGCATTCATCTGTAAAAATTCTGCGCTTGTGGAATTGGCAATAACCTTCGCAAGCGTTGTCTTTCCGGTTCCCGGAGGTCCATAGAGGATGATGGAGCTGAGCTTATCCGCCTTGATCGCACGGTACAGTAACTTGTCCTTCCCGATGATATGCTGCTGTCCGACCATCTCATCTAAAGTCGTCGGCCGCAGACGCGATGCAAGCGGTGACTCCGTCTCTTTTTTCTGTTCTCTCATATATTCGAATAAATCCATGTTTCAACCTGTCTTTCTGTTGCGTACATTTGCTCTTTTTGCATTTTTCATTCTGCAATCTTGCATTTTAAAGTTTAAAAAAACATTCTTTTGCAATAATCCCTGCAAATATGACAGATTCGCTTTTCAAAAATTCATTCATCTATTACCATACAGGAATTTTCCCGCTTTTGCAAGACGTAAAATTATTTTCTCTGTTCTGTATGTTTTTCCCTGAAAATCTGTCACCTTACTGTGCAAAAGCATGGACATACTTCTGAAATGTTTCTCCACGCTCCTCAAAGTTTTTAAAATAACCGTAAGATGCTGCTGCCGGTGAAAGGATACATGCGCCTCCCGGTTCGGTCATCTGTACTGCTGCTTCAACTGCCTGCTCTAAATCTTCCGCATAGACACAGTTCTCACAGTCGCCGACTTCCCCGAAAATACGTTTTCCGGATGCGTATGCACAGATAAACTGAAATTCTTTATGCTCCCTGATAAATGCGACCAGAAGATCATAATTAATTCCACGGTCCATACCCCCGATCAGGACCGTCTTTGCATCCGGAATACTCATCGCCGCATTGATGGCAGCCTCCGGGATCGTTGAAATCGAATCGTCATAATATCTGACGCCCCGATAAGTTCCGACATACTGCAGGCGGTGCGGCAGTCCTTCAAAGTCTGCCATGCTCTTTAACACAGCCTCTTTTTCGCATCCAAGCAGTTCTGCCACACGCTCCACAAACTGTGCATCATACTGATTATGCTCTCCGGCAAGTTTCAATTCATAATGCACACCTTTGGGCTGATGAAGCACTGTCCTTTGCGCCTTTGTATCGATCTGCGGCACATTTTCTCCCACAAAGAAATAATCTCCGCTCTTCTGATACGCCGCAATATGGCTCTTTGCCTCAAAATATTTTTCTACTGTTCCATAATAGTCAAGATGCTCCTCATAGAGGTTTAAAAAGATTGCAATGTGCGGTGACACATTCGTATGTGCAAGCTGATGGCAGGACATCTCATAAACAATGATCGTATCTTCTGTCACTTCCTCGAAATAATCAAGACAAGGCTGTCCAATATTTCCAAGCAGTAACACAGGTCTGCCGCTGCATGCCTTCAAAACAGTATAGAGCATTGCAGACGTCGTACTTTTCCCTTTGGTTCCGGTGATTCCTATTACCTGGTCACGAAACTGCTGTAAAAATAATTCTGTCTCTGAGGTATATTTTGGATTTTCCTCATTCATCACAATGCCAGGACTTTTTATGATAAAATCGTAATCATCCTCGTCGATCTCTTCTTTCTTCCCCTCAAATATATCCACGGACGCCGGTTTTACGCATCTCTGCAGAAAGTGCTCTGTCGCCTTTCCTTCTCTGCCGTAACCCCAGATCAAAATCCGTTTTCCATTCAACTCACTGATGATGTCCATCTTAATCTCCATTCCTGCCCGTTCCCCAGGGCATCTCTATTCCTGCTGTTTATGCCCGATTCATAAAATCCTTTAAAATCTCTAAGAAATGCTCCGGCACCTGGTTTTCGGATACCCACTCGGAAAGCATCTCATCTAACTCTCCCGGAGCAGCTTCGATCGTTTCTTTATAGCGCTCGGTTAAAAGACTCTTTCCACCGCGTGCAATAAATGTCTTTAATGCAACAAGGACTTCGCGTCTGGTTCCCACGCACTCAAACGGTTTGTTCTCCTCAATGCCGGTCAGCTCTCTAAAATCAAGATCAAGCGAATCTTTTTCCAACAGATTTTCTCCGAAAATGTGCACCAGTTCTTCCTGTGATAAAAACGGAGTTAAAATGATATAGACAAACAGACATTTCGGGCAGTTGCAGCACCAGATTCCCTGTTTGCTTCCCGCATTACAGCTCCGGAATACTTCATGATAACTCTTACATTTTGAAAACAGCCATGCAATCTGCATCTCAGTGAGCGGACGTAAGAGGCTGAAATAATGGATATCGGAATCTGTCACTTTCTTTATATATGATACAAAATCCTGCTCAAACTCAAAGCTCTTTGAATATTGATGGTTGACAAAAGAATCTTTTACCGTCGTCTCGTTTGCACTTGTCTCATTCGAAAGCACGATATAGCGGTTGCCACTCAAAAATGCTGAAATAAAGGATGAAAATGCAACGACTGCAGAGAACGGAATGTGTCCGTTTAAATATCCCTCTGCATTAAGTTCTAAAATCTTTTTGTCGAGAATACGTTTTGCAGCGTAGTCTCCCTGTTTGTGGTCACAGACTGCAATGACATTTTTTGTGGTCGCATTGCCATTGATACTGTAAGTAGTAATCTTTTCTCCCTTTAACACCTCAAGGGAAACCACGGAATCCTTTCCACCGCCGACAGACACCAGGCATCCATCATAGGACTGTGTATCATGCAGTGGTGCGCACGCTTTGTCCTCACATTCGATCGTAACAAGATCCTCTTTTGAAACCACGATTCCATTGCGGTACATAAACTCGCCAAGTCCGTTGTAATATAACTTTTTCCACCATTTTTTCTGTTCTGCGGAAAGTGTTCCACACAAAATTTTTAACTGCTTCGGGCAGGCACATTTCCAGTAGCTGATTGTCTCTGCCATTCCAAGATGAAATGCAAGCGCCTTTAAGATTGTCTCATCCACGCGCTCCTTTGCCGGGAACTCCCACTTTGACTGAAATTCACACAGCCCCGGTATCTCAAAATGATACACGATCCGATATGCACTTTCGATATACTCTACGGAATAATCTTTATATAAAAAAGAATTGTATTGATTTCTGAAATCCTCAAACTTTGACAACGTAAATCCTCCATTCCGGACGCGATACGCCCCAGACCTATTTTTATTATATGAAATCATCATCTGCGATAAACATTATTACACAGCAGACTCTGAAATATCATAGCACACATCCTAGCAAAAGTCGATAGCGGAGGGACGCACAAACGGCGTTCACCAAAAAAGGAGTGGGCATTTCGCCCACTCCCTATACAATCATTCCATTAATTTTTCTTGCCAAGTGTAACGGAAATCGTCTGCTCCTGATATTCACCATTCGTAGAACGCTCAATCTTCACATCAACCGTTGTACCTGCTTTATAATACTCCATTGTAGATGAAAGTTCTTCCATGGAACCAATCTGTTTTCCGTCAAACTCTGTGATGATATCACCTTTCTGGATACCTGCCTGCTCTGCTGCGGAACCTCCGGTTACCTGTGCAACATAAACACCGGATGGCATGTTATAAGTTTTTGCAACATCATCTGTTACATCGACACCTGCGATACCAAGGTATGCGCTGTCAGACTCATCTACTTTTTCTTTCGTGATCAGATCATTGATAATCGGTGCTGCCGTATTGATCGGGATTGCATATCCAATACCCTCTACGGAAGTATCGGAATATTTTACAGAGTTGATACCGATAACCTCACCGTTTGCACTGAGTAATGCACCACCACTGTTACCAGGGTTGATTGCTGCATCTGTCTGGATCAGATCTGCAGTATAGCTTGTGTCACTCTCTGAATCACTGACAGATACCTGACGGTTCAATGCACTGATATAACCAACGGTTACAGACTGTCCATAACCAAGTGCGTTACCGATTGCGATACAGGAATTACCAACTTTTAAGCTGTCAGAATCACCAAGTGTGGCTACTTTAATATTATTCATCGTATCACTTTCAATGCTGCTTAACGCTACACGGATGACTGCAAGATCCGTAGAAGGAACTGTTCCTTTTACCTCTGCGCTGACTGTTGACTCATCATTAAATGTAACTGTCAGACTGTTTGCACCGTTTACTACGTGATTATTCGTTGCAATATAAAGATAATTATCATCCTGACTTACGATGATACCGGATCCACAGCTTGTGCTCTCATAAGTCTGTGGCATACCGCCCCAGAAACTCTGGTATTCGGTCTCGCTCACATTTGTGATTGCCACGATGGACGGCATTACGGATGATACGATGTCAGATACATCCGTTGCTACATAATTCGACGATGTGGAAGTTGCCTCCACCTTGTTGTCTGCTTTGGTCAGTGCATTCTGACTGCCGCTGTCTGATACTGCGATTTCATCATTGCCAAATGCCTTGGACGATACAAGATGTACACCCTCAAATGCAGTGCCTGATACCAGTCCAAAGACTAACGCGATGGCTGCGCATTTTGCAAGTTTCGTTCCAAATCCACCCGGTTTTCTTTCTCTCTTTTTCTTTTGTTTTTTACCAGTCGGCTGTGCGTTCTGATAAAATGCACCGTTAGTATTCTGATATCCACCATTCTGGTAAGCACCGTTCTGCTGATATCCTGTGTTCTGGTATGTGCCATTCTGATATGCACTGCCCTGCTGATATCCTGCGTTTTGTGAATAAGAATTTGTGTTCTGATAAGAATTGTTGTACTGGTTTACGTTTCCTTCATTTGCATGTTCTGTCTGCTGATTGCTCTGGCTGCCGTTATTGTATGAATAGAAGGAATCCGAAGACCCATTCTGATTGTTGTTGTTATAATTGTTACCATCCATAACGATTTCTCCTTTCGTATTCGGAATTTCTTTTCCTTTTCTGATTATGAGTGTACAGAGAAATTGTGTTCTATTTGTGACAAAACAATCAAAAAATTATGTTTTCTTCTCAAATATAATTGATAACCTGATATAGCAGATTCCAGACGCCAAGACCTGCCACGATAGAATAATACAGATCTCTCCATCTCTTACCCGGCATTTTAAATGCCAGAACCAATATAATAAACATACACATCCAATCCGTCAGATAATAAACGCGCGCACCGGACGCATAGATCGTCGGTGAGAAATGCATGATCGCCTCACTTGCAATTCCGCCAAGCCACACCAGCATAAGGACTACGTTATGTTTTGAAACTTTCCATATCAAGATACAGGTAAACAAAAGTGCCGCGATCCACCAGCACATTGCAAACCAGTTTGCCGCATGCATCTCTTCGATCCGCGGTACCTGCTCCAGCCGTACTGTAATATCTGCGATATGAAGACCACAGTCTGAAAACACCTTGATTCCGGCAAACGGCAGTAATGCAGCTGCAGAAAACAGTCCTGCAGCCGTCATACATGCCACATCTGATGCTTTTCTTTCATTTTTACATATAATATGCAGGATTCCCGCCAGCCAGATTCCAAACAACAACAGACGGTTTTCATTTGCAAAAGAAGAAACCAGCCATTGAACTGTAACAAAAAGATGCTCCCAAATAGAAAGTTCCTCATACTGCGGCATCCAGTTCTGTACTTCCGATGCAACACGGATATCATTTCCCGGTGCTAAAAACAGAATCACAAACGCCACGACCGTCACTGCTGTCTGCATGATAAGAAGAATGGTTCTTTGCTTTTCATGCTTTCTCAGTATCACCACCAGTACCGCCAGCACCTCAAACGTCACAAGCACCGCCGCCATCTGTTCGATCGACATACTTGCGAGAACTGCGCAGGGAATGGAATAAAAAAAATGCCAGGTATTATGATCCCCTGAACCACCATCTCCCGTGTCAAATACAATATCTGCAACCGGAACCAGTGCCCAGATCCCACAGGTAAATGACCATGTATAAAAAATGGAACCGTTGATCCAGATTGCCGCATATCCAACGGTCATAATCGCCATCAGAAGATAACCGCTTACTACTGCAACCGACTCGCCCGGCAGAAAATTTTTTGTCCGGATACCCGCTGCTTTTTCTGCCAGTTTCAACACGCCGCATGGAAGAAGCACAAGCATCATGGCATTTACGATACGCCAGAACCAGATTCCCAGTGAAAATGCAATGTACACCATTGCTTCCCCGGACATCCTGCCGACCCACGTCTGATAGCGCCAGCTTAAATACTCGAAAAATCCCATTTCATGTGTATACTGATAAAAAAAGGCATCGTCGCCATCGGAATATCCCACCTGTGTCAACAGGAGGAATGCTCCGAAAAACATCAATGCCCAAAATAAAACTTTTTTAGAAGTCTCTCTCATAATTTACCTATTCCCGTCTGATACTTCCTGATTCCACAAACGTTTCCAGTACTCCGGACTCATCGTACATTTTAAGATCTGTTTCCTGCTCAGCTTTTTATACCGTTTGCCGAGCCGGTAACCAGCATACTTTCCAACACACTGGATTCCAAGTTCAAAGATAAGATACGGCTTTCCAATTGAGCACAGATACTTCATCGTACTCTTTACCAGCTTCATTCCCTCCGCTTCCGAACTGATCTGCTCAAAGATCTCCGGATGCATGGTCTGTGAGACAGCCAGATCAAAATTGCGGTGAAACTGCTGTCTTACCGTATAGTTGTGGGAGTGAATGACTTTTGCTTCTGCCTCATATTTTACATAATATCCCGCAAAAACTGCTTTTGCGGCAAAAAACATATCTTCATTAAAAATAACCGGTGATTCGAATCCGCCAAGTTTATGAAACAGATCCACTCTGTAAGCCGCACATACATCGGAACAGAAAAACGTCTTGATCCCCATTTCTTCTATATCCGCTTTTCCCTTTTTCCTGCTTTCATCCGGATAATTAAAAGATCTTGTATAGCGTTCCACAATGCGGCAGTTTTCATTCGGAAGCTGTCTTGCATAACAGACAGCCGTATCCTTCTCTTCCAAACCCTTTACCAGATTTGCAACCAGATTTTTATCTGCCGGAACCGCATCCTGTGTCATAAAGATAACAATATCCGCATCGGAATGTTTCACGCCACACATTCTGGTACCGCCATGATCAAACATTTCTTTGCTGATATGATACAGCGTATACTCACATGGAAGTCCACAAAGCCTCTGTTCGATCGGATACTTTTCCACAGCTTCTTTCCACAATTTTTCTTCTGTGTTTAAAATAATGACCCTATGAACGACAAAGGTCTGCTCCTGCAGTTTTTGCAGGAGCAGACAAAATGTGTCATCCGGTCTGTAAGTCGGTATGATCAGATCTGCTTTCATTAATATCCTTCTCCCTGATGGAATCCGGTATCATTGACAATCTGAGCACTGTTATTCTTGACTGTATCGGTCGGTGCATATTCATTATCATCGTATAAAAATACATGAAGCTGTTTTACATTGGATTCAAGATCACATGGTACAACAACGCTTCCCTTATTTCCAAGTGTTGTCGTATTCTTCTCAAACGGGAAACCTATTGTCTCACCAAGGCTGTAATTGAATACTTTTGCGGCAAGAGAAATCAGTTCTGTATTTGAAAAACTTGTCTTGATATCACCAAATAATTCGTCGATCAGGCTGTTGATCGTAGTAAGATTTGCCTTCTGCGCTTTCTGTACCATTGCAGTAAGAACAGTACGCTGGCGTTCTGTACGCTTATAATCATCTCCTGCAGTATAACGGATACGCGCATACGCACATGCCTGAACACCATCCATCTCTACATTTGTTCCGCCACCGGATAAGTACTTGGAATTATTTTTGGTCAGTTTATTGATCTCATCCATATAACCATGCATCAGCACAGCCTCTTCATCAGACACCTCCGGGATCGTAACTCCGCCCAGAAGATCTACACATTCAACAACTGCATTAAAGTCCACTGTTACATAATCGGTAATGTCCATATCCAGGTTTTTATTTAACATGGTAATTGCCTGCTCCGGACCACCTTTTGCATATGCGGAATTACATTTCTTAAAAGTACCGCCTCCGATATCCAGATAACTGTCTCGATATACAGATACCAGCTTTACCGCATGTGTATCATTATTGATACTTGCGATCATGATAACATCACTGTTACCTTTGGAGAGATTACCGTTTGAACGGTTATCAAGACCAAACAGTGCGATTGTTGTATAACCTGCCATGATTTCCTGTGACTCCGAAGATAATCCCTCATTTACCTCGATATCTTCTTTATTGAAGCTTGTGTCTTTCTGGATCTTTGAAAGTTTTACCGTAACAAACAACACTGCTGCTAAAATCAGCAATACAAGAATCTCAATTACAACGATAATGAGTCTGTTTTTCTGCTTCTTTCTTCTTTTTGACGCTTTGCTGTGTGCCCCGTTTCTTCCCTGTACTGTTTTACTCATAAATGTTTTCTCCTAATATGCATTTTTATTTATAAAACCCTTGAAGACGGTAAGAAACAGGATTTTAATATCCAGCCCTATCGTCCAGTTTTCAATATAGTAAAGATCATGTTCGATCCGCTTGCGGATGGATGTATCTCCCCGATATCCATTGACCTGTGCCCATCCGGTCATGCCGGGACGTACCTGATGTTTGATCATATAACGCGGTATCTCTTCCCGGAATTTTTCCACATACTGCGGCCGCTCCGGTCTTGGTCCCACAAGGCTCATATCACCTTTTAACACGTTAAACAACTGGGGAAACTCATCAAGGCTCGTCTTGCGCAGAAATCTGCCAATCTTTGTGATCCGCGGATCATCTTTATGTGTCCAGCCTTTGCGTTCTTCTTCCTCAGTCTGCACATACATGGTGCGGAACTTATACATGCGGAATGGTTCATTATGCAGTCCGACACGCTCCTGCTTAAAGATCAGCGGTCCTTTTGAAGTCACTTTGACTGCAATTGCTGTAAGCAGCATAATGGGCGAAAAAAGCACGATACAGAGCAGTGAGCCAATAATGTCCATACACCGTTTTACAAGTGCATTAAACGTATTTGACAACGGCACATAACGGATATTGATAACAGGAAGTCCTAAAAGATCCTCCGTATACGGCTTTGTCGGAATGATATTTCCATAATCCGGAATAAATTTGGTATGAACTCCGGATTTTTCACATTCCGCAACGATCTTCTCCAACTTATAATATTCTTCAAGTCCAAGTGTGATCGCAATCTCATCTAATTTATTCTCCGGCAGAATATAAAGCAGATTGCCAATACTTCCAATGACCTTTATCCCCTTATAAGTTGTCCCTCTCGCTATATTGTCGTCTAAAATCCCCCTGACATTGTACCCCCACTGCGGATTCTGCTGTATCCGGTCTATATACTGCTCAGCGGCACGCGAATATCCCACAAGTAGAACATGCTTAAGGTTATAGCCGTTTTTGCGTATCGTGCGCAGAAACTGACGTATCAGCAGACGTAATACCTCTTCTAATACCGTGTTGATCGCAAAGAAATAAAAGAACATCTCACGTGAGAAATTTCGAAACTGCTCCACATAAGACTGCAGGTTGTACAATACTGTAAAAATCAACAGAAAACCTACAATATTCGCCATCACGATATTGGAAAACTCCAACCGCCGTCCCTGTACCCTCTTTGGCGCATAAAGATTAAACGCATAATACAAGATCAGATACAATGGAATGATTACGACCAGTGCCCTCATGTAAAATCCCAAAGACAATGCACCGCCCGGTGAGTCCAAAATACCGCTCGAAAACTTCAGCCACCATGCTATGATATATGATACCGCAATGACAAACGCATCTATGATCACATGCAGTCTGTTAAAATGCTGTTGATTATCTTTTATCATAATGTCATCCTTTTTTCATTTTCAAGCTACCATAAAAATAATAATACAATAATTTTCCAGAAAGCACAACTTCTTTTTCTTAAAACTCTTGTCACAATTTCTTAATTATTTCTTTATTATTCTTTGATGCTCAAACGTTTTTTCCCGTTATCTGTGCGATAATACGCGAAATATATTTGTAATGAGTTCCCACTCAATTTTTACATAATTGCGAAGATTTCCAACCTTAAAGCGGACTTTTCTACATGTTCTGCACTGCCCGATTCCCTCTGCAATGCCCTCTAAATAACGGCGTCCAAATCCTTTTTTGCAGAAAAACAGCCATTTTACCAAAACACCGGCAAATAAAAACGGCAGATTGATCAAAAACTGCAGCAACGGCATATTTTTATAGATCACAAACATGGAATTGCGTGCGGCAAGAAATACTTTTTTTTCATTGTAGCGCGAACCTGTCGTCGCACTCCCGACATGATACACTTTTGCATCCGGGATATAACGGTTGCGGTATCCTGCGATCCTTGCACGGTAACCGAGATCGAGATCCTCAAGATAAGCAAAATGTTTTTCATCCATCACACCAATCTGTTTTAACACGGACATCCGGTAGATGACCGCTCCTCCACAACAGGAAAAAACATCCGTCTGTTTTCCATAATCTGCGGCAGGTCTGCCCTTTCCACGCGCAACCGCCCAGCCCGGCAGCGTATAGAGATCCCCCGCATTGTCAAGCAGCTCTCTCTGTTTAAAATCAAGCATCTGCGCGCCACAGGAAAAAATACGTTCCGACTGCCGGATTCCTTGTAACAGCTCCTCCACAAAATGCGGTTCTGCCTCGGTATCATTGTTCAGTAAGATCGCATATGGTGTTGCTGTCATTTCAAAGCCAAGGTTTACCGCACCACAAAATCCGGTATTTTCCGGCAGTGCGACCATTTCCATATCCAGGCCCTCCGATGTCACGTCCGTGCTGCCATCCTTAGAGCCGTTGTCGATCACAAGCAGTTTAAATTCCTGACAGGTCTGCCGTTCGAGTGTCTTTATGCAGTTTTCCAAAAGTTTTTTTCCGTTGTAGTTCGGAATGATAATCGTAACTTCCGTCATCTATCCTCCATTCAGCTGTTATCCTTCAGAGAATAATTATTATAAACCGAAGAAAAATTTGGATTGTAATACGGATCTCCGTTTTTTAAGATACCGATCCAGTGATTTCTCATGTATTCGATCTCACGCTGGAAACGCGCTGTTTTTTCCGGTGAATCTTCCGCCCCGCGGGATTTCGATTCATAATGATATGCCTGCACATGCGGCTCGTAGACAACTAATTTCCCGAGTCTGCGCACCTTCAGACAGAAATCCACATCATTAAACGCAACTGCAAGCTGCTCCTCAAAGCCGCCTGCCTGCTCATAAATCTCTCTTTTTACCATCAGACATGCCGCAGTGACTGCGCTGTAATCAAGCTGGAGGGATGCCTTATGCATGTACCCGCTCCGGTCCCCGGCAAGACCGACAAACATGTTATCTCCGATGCCGCGCGCACTTCCGCCAATTCCCACTACGATCCCGGCATGCTGGATTGTGTGATCCGGATAAAACAGTTTTGCGCCGACGATTCCTACTTCTTCCCGCAGGCAGCTTCCAAGCATCCGCTTCATCCAGTCATTTCCGATCATTTCGATGTCATTGTTCATCAGAAGGTAATAGCTGCCTTTTGCAAATTTTACACCGAAATTATTTAACTTCGAATAGTTAAATCCTTCCGTATAGACTGCAACACAGATGCGCTGTCCGCCTGCAAGTTTTCCCTCCATGCAGCGTGTTCCATCAACGGTCGTTTCCTGCGGCGCAATGTCCCCATAATAACGGAAAGTATCTTCGCAGCTGTTGTTTTCCACCACAATAACTTCATAATTGCCATACGAAGACTTTTCGACCGCAGCAATACATTTCCGTAAGGTTTCCACCTCATCCTTACTTGGTATGATGATCGACACAAGCGGCTGCTCAGTCAGAGGATACTCCACCTCATAAAATCCCATATCCTTCGTCGGCGTCACGACAGCATCCACGCCAAGGCGTTTTAAATGTTCCCCGATCGCACGTTTTCCCGCATCCACTGCATACTGCTTGGAAAACGGATTCTCAGAGGTCGACTCTTTGTGGCATCTCCAGTGGTATAAGATCCTTGGAATGTGCCCGATCGCCCCTGCCTGTTCCGCACAGCGGAGAATAAAATCATAATCCTGTGCCCCGTCAAAATCAGAACGGATTCCGCCAACCCGGTCGAGAAGTGATCTCTTTACTGCAAGGAAATGCGTGATGTAATTATTTGAACGGAGCAGATCGATGTTAAAGTCCGGCTTTAAATGCGGCTGAAAATGTGTTTTTCCATCCATATCGACTTTGTCTTCATCCGTATAAAGCATCTCGTAGTCATTACCGGCTTCCCGGTAGGCCGTCGCTGCAAGCCCATCCTCATCGTGGAATCCCTGCCGGATCATTTTTACCATCTCAAACAGTGCATCCGGCGCAAGCAGATCATCATGATCCATAAATGCGATCCAGTCTCCGTCCGCCAGTGCGATCGCCGCATTTGTATTTCCCGCGATCCCCTGATTTTCGGTCAGACATTCATACCGGATCCGCGCATCTGCAGATGCATATTCATTTACAATACTCTGCACCAAAGACGCTTTAGGATCCGCATCTTCATCCCCGGCTCCGCTTCCATCCGCAAGGCATAACTGCCAGTTGCCATAGGTCTGTGCCTGTACGGACTCTATCATCGCGCGCAGAAAAGTTTCCGGTGTCTTAAAAAGCGGCACCACGATACTGATCTTTGGCGCATCGTTCCATTTTTCTGCCTGCTTTTTCTGTTTCTCTATCTGCTCCGCTGTCGCCTTATGTTTTTCATACCATGGCTCATACGGAACATTTTCTGCCTCCATCTTTTCCTGGAGACGGATGATAAATTCTTTCCATCCATAATGTTTCAGATAGCGGAATCCCTTCACAACTTTCTGAACGGTTATTTTCTGAAAAATTGACATCATGTTTATTTTTTCGCTTTCTGATGGATATAGAGCCATCCGTTTGCGTAATCCTTTCGTTCCTCCTCCGACATTGAGGTGAATGCGTCAAAATCCACCTTTGCCAGCGTCATCTGCTCGTTTCCACATTTAAAGCACTCCACATCTTTGCGTCTTGATACGACACGCATCCATCCGCATTCCGGGCAAATAAATACTTTCATCATAGGAACTGCTGCCTCTCTTCTTTCTTACTGCCTATTTGCGCAGGGAAAAATCTGAATTATCCAGTGTCAGGTTCGGATTATAATACGGATCTCCCTGCTCAATGATCTCTCTCCATGAACGAAGCAGTGTATCCACCTCGTCATTAAACCGCTCCACTTTTTCCGGTGAATCCTCATATCCTCTGGATTTCGACTCATAATGGAACCACTCTGCATATGGATCATAGACCACAAGCTTTCCTGTTTTGCGCACTTTCAGACAAAAATCAATGTCATTGAACGCAACCGCAAGTTCTTCCGTCAGTCCGCCGACCTCATCAAACACACTGCGTTTTACCATCATACAGGCCGCAGTGACAGCCGAATAATCCTGCGCACACAAAATTCTGCCAAAATAACCGGTATCGTAACGCGGTTTGCCGATAAATGCATGTCCCGCGGTCCCGCCAAATCCTAAAACGACTCCGGCATGCTGGATCGTCTCATCCTCGTATAACAGCTTTGCACCGACAATTCCAACATCCCCGCGCATACAATAACCTAACATCTCACCGATCGCGCCACCGTCGATCATTTCCGTATCATTGTTGAGGAGTAACAGATACGAACCCTTTGCGGCATCCGCACCGAAATTGTTGATCTTTGAATAATTAAAGCCACCCTCATAAAAAACAACATGTACATTTTCACGCATTGTCTCAAGATCTTTGTAATAATCAAAGGTTTCCTGCTCGGTACTGTTATTTTCTACAATAATAAACTCGATGTTCGGGTAAGTGGTTTTTTCGAGAATGGAATTAACGCATGTTTCTAAATCTTTCCTGTGATCTTTATTTGGAATAATGATCGATACCAGCGGTTTTTCCTTCCAGTCATATTTTGTCCGGTACATCCCGTAAAATGCTGCATTTTCCACAGCTGCCGGAACCCCAATCCTGCTATAATGTGCCTCTATCGCACGTCTTCCTGCCTCGAACGCATACAGCTTGCTCTCCGGATTTGCAGCCGTAGACTGCATATGGCATCTCCAGTGATACAAAATCTTTGGAATATGTCTGATATTCTTCGCATTCTCACAACATCTTAAGATAAAATCAAGATCCTGTGCCCCGTCATATTCACTGCAAAATCCACCTGCCATATCCACAAGCTCTTTTTTAGCCGCAAACAGGTGACAGATATAATTGACACTGCACAAAAGATCGAGATCAAAATCCGGTTTAAAATGAGGTTCAAATCTCTTTTTTCCATCCATGCTGATCTTATCTTCGTCTGAATATAAGACATCAATACTGCGATCCTGATTTAAGGCATCTGCCAGTTCATAGAGCGCATTCGCAGGAACAATATCATCATGGTCAGCCAGGACGATATAGTCACCTGCTGCCAGTGCAAGCGCTGCGTTCGTATTGCCGGATATTCCAAGATTCTTTGGAAGTGTTGTAAATGTAATCCTTTTATCCGCTTTCGCATACTGCTCTAAGAGCGGTGTCAGCTCCGTTACAGGTGTCTGTCCGTTTTCCGCAGTCCCCGCATCATCCCCTGACAGACTGCCGTCCGCTAAGCATAACTGCCAGTTACCATAAGTCTGTGCCTGTATGGATCCGATCATTTCTTTTAAAAATTCCGGTTTTGTCCGATACAGCGGCACGACGACGGAAAACAAAGGCTGATAAGAAAATGTCCGTTTTCTCTGTTCCTCAAGTTCTTCTTTTTTTACATCATATTTTTGACACCATGCGTCATAGGAGGTTTCCGATTTCCCCCCTAATTTATTTTCGATCTTGTGGATCGTTGCAGACAATCCGTTCCGCTCTAAATAGCGGAGTGCATCCTGTGATTTTTCCAGAATATACTGCCATCTGCCTCCATCATCCCACTTTCTTAACCGGGTGCGGGAGTAATGTTCTGCATTACGCATTTCAAGGAAAAACTTTTTGTTATCATCCTTTCGCGGAATCGACGCCTGGATCATAAACCCTGGTTTTGCCTGTATGTCGCATTCCGGAAATACAGAGAGCAGATCTTTCCGGAAATAGTGATCCGTCTTTACCTGAAGCTTCTGTCTGCGGTTATCCAGCAGATAAAGATTCACTTCTCCTGCCCCCATGCACCAGCCGGTCACCGTCACGGTGTCCTCATCGCGGTGGCAGTTTTCAATATAATATTCCAGTCTGCTTTCCCTTACGCGCAGTTTTCCGGTTGAAACAGCATACGCTCTTTTTTTACTTTCTCCGTCATCCGTAAAAATTTCAAACTTCTTTTTTTCACGCCAGTCTTTCGGCAGCGTCACGATCCCGACAACTTCCTCATTGATTTCATTGATCGTCCCAAGATATTTCTGGCGAACCTCAGCACCTTTGTTTACTGTAAGGGCAGCCGGCAGCTTTTCGCCATCCAGATAAGCCTGAACTTCCCTGCCGGATGCTTTTCCGTCATAAAACCAGCCGACGAACACCAGCATATCCGGCTCATTCAGATGGAATCTGAGTTTTTCCACAAAAAATTTATGTGTATCCATATGCGGTCCTTCCAATCAGTCTCTGAAATAAATGTCTCTTGTATACACCTTTTCTTTTACATCTGACAACATGTTATCCATACGGTTTGCCACGATCACATCACTCATATTACAAAACTCATCAAAATCACGGATCACTTTGGAATTTTCAAACGTATCTGTCTTTAATGACGGATCATAAATGACAATGTTCACACCCTTTGCACGAATACGCTCCATAACCCCTAAAATAGAACTCTGCCTGTAATTATCCGAATTTGCCTTCATCGCAAGACGGTAAATGCCGACCGTCTTCGGATTTTTCTCAAGGATCTGTTCTGCTATAAAATCTTTTCTTGTCCGGTTTGCATCAACGATCGCGCCAACAATATTATTCGGCACATTGTCATAGTTTGCCAGAAGCTGCTTGGTATCTTTCGGCAGACAGTAACCGCCATATCCAAAGGAAGGGTTGTTGTACTGCATTCCGATTCTCGGATCAAGTCCGATTCCCTCAATGATCTGCTTTGCGTCCAGTCCTTTCATGGCAGCAAACGTATCAAGTTCATTGAAAAATGAAACACGGAGTGCAAGGTATGTGTTTGCAAAAAGTTTCACTGCCTCCGCTTCCGTAAGGTTCGTCAGAAGTGTCGGGATATCTTCCTTGATTGCACCCTCCTGCAGCAGATGTGCAAATTTCTCCGCTGCTTTTTTCATCTCACTGCTTCCCTCTTTCGAACCGACAATGATCCTTGAAGGATAAAGATTATCTTTTAACGCCTGTCCTTCCCGTAAAAACTCCGGTGAGAAAAGAATACGATCCGTGTGATACTTCTCACACACAGACTGTGTATAACCGACCGGGATCGTGGATTTGATGACAATCACCGCATGCGGATTTACCTTTAAGACCAGTTCTAATACTTCCTCAACGGATGAGGTGTCAAAATAATTTTTCTTTTCATCATAATTTGTCGGTGTCGAGATAATAACATAATCTGCGTTTTCATATGCATGTACACCGTCTGTCGTTGCAGTCAGATCCAGTTTTGCATTTGCCAGATAATCCTCAATCTCACGATCCACCAGCGGTGATCTGCGCTGATTGATCATCTCCACTTTTTCTTCTATTATATCAACTGCAGTCACCTCATGATGCTGCGCTAATAAAATCGCATTGGACAAACCAACGTATCCTGTTCCTGCGATTGCAATTTTCATCGTATTCCTCCTGCCTTTCCATTCAAAAGTCAAAAATACTCCATATTGTTTTATACTACCATTTTCTGTAGTATCATGCAAGTTTGAGATTTTAACCATGTCTGCAATTTACAACACGCCTGTTTTTTGCTAATGTATAAAGAAGCATTGAGGAGTATTTGGAATAAAGAAAAAATGGTAAACAACCCAGGAAATGAGGATTTTTATGAAGAAGAAAAATTTACTGTCCACCATTCTTTTAATTTTATCTGTCCTGCTGCTTAGCGGTGCAGCATGGTTTTCTTATCAGAAAAGCCGGATGGACTCTACCGGCCACATACCGGATCCTGCCACGGAATATCTCATCACGCAGTATGCGGATGCGACCGGTGTCCAGGGCACTTTTTATACGATTTCAAACGATGACACTTTGATCATCATCGACGGAGGCTGGGCAGGCAATACCGATGCTGTCCGGAAAGTGATTGCGAAACACAACAACACCGTAGACGCATGGATCATTTCCCATCCGCACCAGGATCATGCCGGTGCATTCAATGTTATCTATGCCAATCCGGGAGATATCACCATAAAAAATATTTATGACAACGGTTTTGATTATGATTTCATCGAAGCTGCCGGTGAACCTTACGATGATATCACCGTCATGGAAACGTTCCACGCGCTGACGAAAGATGCTGATAATCTCACACATTTAAAACGCGGCGATGTGATCACACTTGCCGGTCATCTGACACTCTCTGTTTTTAATGCATGGGATGAATCTGTTCTTTCTAATGTCGGGGATGAAAAAGACTATCAGAACAATGCCTCTTTGCTGTTTAAGATCAGCGGTGCACAAAACAGTATGTTATTCTGCTCTGATATCAAATATGATATGAACGACTATCTGCTTGGTACTTACCGGAACGATATCTCCTGCGATTATATTCAGGCCGGACATCACGGAAACTGGTCATTTTCCGATGAATTTTACGAGGCTGCAGGCGCCTCCTATGCCTTTATCGACGCGCCTTCCTCCATCACGGACAACCCGGATTTCCCTGCCAGTACCTTAAAAAGTTCTTTGCAGAAAAAAGGAACGGTATTTGATTTTTCTACCGCTCCTAATTCTGTTACTTTGAAATAACCTGATGAAATGTCCCGGATTTCGCCCGGTTATATTTTTCTACATAAGTTGTTATTGACCTTCAATTTCAGTTGTAGTGTGTTGAGTCAAAAAGATAAGAGGTTCTATGCCTCTTTCTTTTTATATTGTAAGTAATTTACTTACTGAAAATAGTAGTATCCACCCGCTGATACATTTTTCGTTCCACGGTTCTGTACAAATACACGGTATTTTCCTGTTTCAGAAACAGCAAACGAATGTCCAAATGCACCTTTCCCCTCCACATAACGCACATTATTATGAGGATCCATGATACCGATCCAACAGGTCTGTGTATTCGGTGCAATCGATGCAGAAAGCATAATCTTCTGTCCACTTGACACCTTAAATTTACCGGAGCAGAAACGTGTTCCCGGCTCTACTGTCCAATTAAAATTTGTCAGCTCTCCAGCATCCAATAATGGTGCTACCGGACTGAGGTCCGGTTTTGCATATTTGATGCGGGAATAATCATTATTCTCAGATGCCGGAACAAATACTTCTTTTAATTCCGGCGTCTCTGAAATCTCTCCCTGCGTACCTTCTGCTTCCTGATACAGTTCATCATGCACACCCGCTGCTCCGTAACTTGCTGCATAGGTTGTGGTCATTGAAGTTACCACAAATAAAAACGATAGTACAAATGCTGATATTCTTGCCCCTCTTTTGGCTTTCACATATTTTTTCATATACTCTATTCTCCTTCCCAAACTCTGCTGGCTCTCATATAGGGTAGAAAAAATATAATCCGGCTTTGAATCCTCCGGCATGCGCTCCATCAGATCTACGATCACTTCAAAATAACGTCTGGGCGTTGTCACATCACGCAATGCGCAGACTGCCGACACGTCACAGGCACATTCACTCCACTCATTGATCCACGGCAAAATATGTTTTGCCCCGGAGGTCATATGCTGCATCGCACCGATATAAATGCTGCAAATTTTAAAGAAAGGGTCATTATGCTTACAATGTACCAGTTCATGACAAAAGATCACCGTCAGTTCTTCTCTACTGTAGTGATCCTTCGGTAATAAGATATTATATTGGAATACTCCTGTCACCATCGGACTCTGAATGGAACTGCTATAATAAATTCCTATCTTCCGATGGATATGGAGCATATTTTTCACTTTCAGAAACTCTGCACAGACCTGTTCATCTGCCACAGGTATTCTGTATCTGCAAAGTCTTTTCCAGCGAATAAATTCAACCATGCTGTCTGCGACATTTTTGATCAGAAAGACCAGCCAGATAATTCCGGCTATCCCAAACACGAGATCCATATCTCCTGCCATCTCAAAATTAGGTTTCCATATGCTTTCCGTCCGCAGATATCCATGCCAGGTCAGCCTGACGATCAGATAACCAAACGGTACTATGTACATCATACATACAAACCTCAAAGTCGCATATACCAGTCTGGGATCCCGTTTCAGCAAAAGCGGCTGAAATACTCTCCAGAACCCCAGACTGACCGTACCTGTAAAACAGGCAATCAAGATAATCAAAAATATCTGACTAATTAAGTTCATCTAATTTTTTCTTGAGTACCTGAACCTCTTCCCTGGTAAGCGCATCCTCGCAAAGATGGCAGGCAAACGCAGCCATATCTCCTTTATCAAAGAATCTTGCGTTCTCCTGTACGGTTGCTTTCCAGAAATCTTCCTTGCTTACTGCAGGCTGATAGAATGAATATCTTCCCTTGCGGTAAACTGTTAAAAATGATTTCTTAACCAGTCTTGCCAGAAAAGTAGAAACCGTCTGTGGCTTCCAGCTTTTTCCGTTCTCCTGATTTACTCTGTTCATGATATCCTGTAATGCCAGATCCTCTGTTGAATCCCAGATAACTTTCATGACAAGTCTTTCGCATGCTGAAATATCGTTCGTATCCATGAACCAATCTCCTTTCCACTCGCGCAGTGATTACTACGTCCGTAAACAACATATCATTTTTTTATGTTGTTTTCAATAATTTTTTTATTTTTTTATGTTTTTCCCAACAACAGAGATTCTCTTTTTCAATCCCCTGTTTTCCAAAGAAAAACGCATATACATGTTTTATTATAAAACATTTTCAGCCAGAATGCTACATTTATCTTTTTTATTCAGACAAAATTCATACTTTTAGCCTAGAACCTGCTCATCATCACAGGTAACACCAAGGCTTACCTCGATCAGCCGCAGATCCGATCCAAGTGCTTTGATGGAATGTTTCTTGCCGGATGCAATACTTACCGTAGAACCTGCAAGCAGATCTACTTCCGTTCCCTCAAGAATCAGTTTTCCCATACCGGAAATAACGGTGATCGTCTCTGTATGCTGGGCATGTGTGTGATATGGCATTGTCTTGCCTGCAAGGATCTTGATGCGTTTTGTCACGCTGTGTGTGCCGTCCTCGTCGTTGTTGTCGATCGTCTTGATCGTTCCCCAGCGGCGCTCTTCAAATCTTGACTCATCCGGAATATTTTCAAGGCAGTCTTTGATATAGGAACTCTGGTGTTTGTCCGCTATTAATATTCCATCGTGCGAAGCAACGATCACCATATTTTTTGCTCCCATGACTACCATCGGAACTCCAAGCACATTGATTGCGTGGCTGTTCTCACAGGTCTTATCCCATGTCACATCACCAATGCTCTGCTCTTTCATTTCCTCGGTCAGGGTATTCCAGGTTCCAAGGTCTTTCCAGATCCCGTCATACTGGACAGCAACAATGTTTTTCCAGTGCTCTAACACCTCATAGTCAAAGCTCTGTTTCGGCAGCTTTTCGTAATCGGCAACCATCTCATCATAGTTTGTCGTAACACCGTATTTATCCAGCCACTGCGCAGCCATGTTTAATTTGAAACAGAACACACCACAATTCCAGAGTGCACCCATATCCACAAGTTCCTGTGCGGTCGCCTCATCCGGTTTTTCACGGAATCCTTTTACTGCAAACGGCTCGGATCCGTTTTTTTCAGGAACGATATATCCATATTTTGTGGATGGATAGGTCGGCACGCCGCCGAGCAGTCCGATCACACTGTCCTGTTTTTCAATATATTCACCCAAAGATTTGATCTTATTAAAAAATTCTACTGTAGTGTATGGATCTACCGGCAGAAATGCAACCACATCATCCGGCTTTGCACCCTTGTTTGACAAAAGATAGGCACAGGATAACATAACAGCCGGGAATGTGTTGCGGCGCATAGGCTCAACCGCAACTTCTGCCTGTCCGTCCAACTGGCTCTCGATGAGCTCCACCTGGGAATCGCTTGCACAAACGATCGTATTTTCGGAAAGAGATGCCGCTTTCAGCTGTCCAAAGACACGCTGTAACATGGAACATTTTTCGGTGCTTTCCGAATGTTCCGCTTCATCCGGGTTCATTAACTTAATATACTGCTTGGAACACAGATCATTTGATAACGGCCAGAGACGCTTTCCGGAACCGCCTGATAATAAAACAATATACATGTTGTTTCTCCATTCTACGCTCTTAGCGCTCTGCACGCATCGGATTGTGCAGGAAATCATCATAAGTCAGGCGGATTCCTTCCTCTAACTCTGTCTTATATTTCCAGCCGAGTCCCTCTAATTTGCTTACATCAAGAAGTTTTCTCGGTGTTCCGTCCGGTTTTGTGGAATCCCATTTGATCTCACCCTCATATCCGACTACTTTGGCAACCAGTTCTGTCAGCTCTTTGATGGTCAGCTCTTTTCCGGTTCCAAGGTTCACGGTCTCGTTTCCGCTGTAATGGTTCATCAGATATACGCAGGCATCTGCAAGATCGTCCACATAGAGGAACTCTCTGAGAGGTGTACCGGTTCCCCAGCAGGTTACCTCTTTTAATCCGGCCTCTTTTGCCTCATGGAAACGACGGATCAGTGCCGGAAGCACATGGCTGTGCTCTGGATGATAATTATCGTTTGGTCCGTAAAGGTTGGTCGGCATAACAGAAATATAATCAGTTCCGTACTGACGGTTTAAAAACTCGCAGTATTTTAAACCGCTGATCTTTGCAAGTGCATATGCCTCATTGGTTTTCTCCAGTTCACTTGTCAGAAGGCAGCTCTCTTTCATCGGCTGTGGAGCCATACGCGGATAAATACAGGAAGAGCCTAAAAACATTAACTTCTTACATCCGTTTTTCCATGCCTCGTGGATCACGTTCATCTCAAGAACCATATTGTCATACATGAAATCAGCGAGTGCTTCACTGTTTGCCATGATACCGCCTACTTTTGCGGCTGCAAGAAACACATAATCCGGTTTTTCTTTTGCAAAAAACTCCTCCACTGCATCCTGACGGCAGAGATCTAACTCTTTGTGTGTTCTTGTGATGATATTTGTATATCCTTCTTTTTCAAGCTGACGGACAATCGCGGAACCTACCATTCCTCTGTGTCCGGCAACATATATTTTTGCATCCTTTTCCATGATCTTATTCTCCATTTCTGTCTGTTTCCCAAGACATAACAAGTTTGAGCGTAAGCACAAACTTGTGTGTGAAAAATCTTATTTTTCACACTTTTCTCCAAATGTTATTTTTCGTTTTTTACAAGCTCCATATCATGCGCTACCATGATCTTTACAAGCTCCTCAAAAGTAGTTTTCGTCGGATTCCAGCCAAGCTCTGTCTTTGCTTTTGCAGGATCTCCCCAAAGATTTACAACGTCGGTCGGACGATAGAACTCCGGTGAAACTTTGATAACAGTCTTTCCGGTTGCTTTGTCGATACCGACTTCATCCATACCCTCGCCCTTGAACTCAAGCTCAATGCCAGCCTCGCGGAATGCGTGCTCACAGAACTCGCGGACAGAGTGCTGCTCACCGGTTGCGATCACGAAATCTTCCGGTTTGTCGTTCTGTAAGATCAGCCACATACATTCAACATAGTCTTTTGCATAACCCCAGTCACGCAGGGATGATAAATTTCCAAGGTAGAGCACATCCTGTTTGCCCTGGGCGATTCTTGCTGCTGCAAGGGAGATTTTTCTGGTTACGAAAGTCTCACCACGGCGCTCTGACTCATGGTTGAATAAAATACCATTACAGCAGAACATGTTATATGCTTCACGGTACTCTTTTACGATCCAGAAACCGTACTGTTTTGCAACTGCATACGGGCTGTATGGGTGGAACGGTGTTGTCTCGCGCTGTGGAACTTCCTCTACTTTTCCATATAACTCGGAAGTGGAAGCCTGATAAATACGGCAGGTCTTCTCTAATCCACAGATACGGACTGCCTCAAGCACTCGGAGTACTCCGGTTGCGACAACATCTGCTGTATATTCCGGCACATCGAAGCTGACACCAACATGGCTCTGTGCAGCGAGGTTGTAGATCTCATCCGGTTTAATGCTTCCGATCAGACGTACCAGACTTAAAGAATCAGACAGATCTCCGTAATGAACGGTAAAATTCGGATTGCCCTCTAAATGGTCGATACGCTCTCTCTTTTCTACGGAAGAACGGCGTACCATACCGTGTACTTCATATCCTTTTTCTAAAAGAAGCTCTGCAAGGTAGCTTCCATCCTGTCCTGTGACACCTGTGATCAATGCTTTTTTACTCATTTCATCTCTCCTTTTATGAATTCTATGATTATTTTGCTAATATCATATTTTTAAGCCGTTGTATAGATTAATCTAATTTTTTTGATTTTGCAATTGAATATATTGGTCTAAAATAGTATTATATTGCTATGCAAAAATTATTTTTTGAAAAATATAAAACCTCCGAAGTTACAAATACGCGAAGCGTCATCAATACCCCCTCCGCATTTACCCGCAAAAATTTCTTCCACATACAGGAAGCTGGCTATTTAAAAAGCCTGAAATCACATTTAAGCAGGCGGAGCGAGCTGAATTCCTACCTGTTTTTTGTCGTGCTCTCCGGCAGTGGCGAGGTCACCTACCGCGAACCGTTATCCGAAGGCGGAATGATCTCTTCAACGGCGCATGCGGGTGACTGTTTTTTTCTCGACTGTTCCGGGGAATACACCCACATCAGTACGGATGAAGATCCATGGGAACTTCTCTGGATCCATTTCAACGGTCCCGAGGCCAGGGCATATTATACCTATTTCAGGGATCACCATAACTGGCATTTCCGCTCTGCTCATTTCACAGAACTGATCAACGCAATCGAGAGTATCATCCGCTACAACGAAGAACCGACCGATGACACCGATCTTTTAACTGCCCAGCAGATCATTCATATTTTAACGCTCATCTGTACCGAGTCTAATGAAAAAAATGAACTGCTCTCAGATAAACTTAAAACAATTCTGCACTATCTGGACGAACATTATACCGAAAATATCTCCTTAGACCAGCTTGCGGAACATTTTTTTATCAGTAAGTATTATCTTTCACGGGAATTTAAAAAGGAATTCGGAACGACGGTCATACAGTATGTGCTGGCAAAAAGGATCAATAATGCCAAGGAGCTGCTTCGGTACAGCAATTCTTCGATTGAGGAGATTGCGCACCTGTGTGGGATCGATGATGCGAGTTATTTTAATAAGGTGTTCCGGAAGATGGAGGGGTGTACGGCGTCGGAGTACCGGAAACGCTGGTAGAAGTGGGTGGCTCGGACGTCTGGAAACGGCTGGGTGGAATTTGCAGTGGGTGGCTCGGACGTGGGGAAACGCCTGGGTAGGATTACAAAAGCCAGGTGGGTGGGAGGGTTTTATAAGAAGGCACGCTTGCGCTGCGTGTCGCTCGCAACGGTACTAAGGGAGCAAAATACGCTCCCTAAGGACCGGCGGCTCCCCAGCACCTTCTTTTAAAACTCTCCCGCCCACCTGGCTTTACGTTATGTTTTCGATAGGCGTTTCACCGCTTCCTATCTCTACTTTGGCTTTCGTCGCAGGCGTTTCATTACGACATGGCTCTACCTGGTTCTACCCGGTCTTTCGACGCAGGCGTTTCTTTAACCGGTTCAGTATTTCTGAAAATGCAAGGCATCCCAGGACGGCGGCGATAATGCGCAGTGCATGATACAGAACAAATGGTACAACTGCGCCGCCCGGCACAGGAATTGCTATAAATTTGGATGCGATACGCTCGACAACTTCTAAGGCAAATATGTGGAAGGTGAGCAGGAAGATCGTATTTTTTCCGACGTAGGCGATGAATCTGCCCGGTGCCGTATTTTCGATCAGTTTGCCAAACCAGATGCAGAGCAGTGATCCGGTGAGTCCGACGATGATGAAAAATGGGACGCTGAATGCTCCGTAGATGCCGTATTCGCGGATGGACATATTGATGCCGGGATCAAGACAGCTTGTCAGGATGTAGATGACAAATACCGCTGCGATTAACGGAATGTTCCATTTTTTTTCGAAGAACTGTGCTCTCCCAAGCAGGGTTCCTGCAATCATGAAGATGGTTCCCACGCAGGCAAGATCGATGCTCCATGGAAGGAGTACCGGAATATCTGCAAGTGCCATTGTGATGGCAGTCAAAACGATCAGTGTACCGATTAAAAATTTCCGGTCAGAAAGGCAGCGGTCAATGACCAGATGATAGACAAGACTCGCTGCAAAAAATGCGGTCAGATACCACATGGCTCCATTTGCCACGGTAAACAAATAAACGTTATCCTTGACGACTGTCGTGTCGTACAGGCAGTATCTGGAATAGAGTATTCCAAATGCAGACGCTTTTGTCTCCGCAAGTGTTCTTCCCATCAGCACATAGACTGCCAAAAGCACTGCACTGTATCCAAAATACGGGATCAGAAGGCGTTTTGCCTTGTGTTCAATATTTTCTTTGTAACTTCTTCCCTCTTTATAAATATATCCCGAAACCACAAAAAACAGCGGAATGTAATAATTGATCAGAAAGCGGCTCAGCCCGCAGCTGTGTGAGATAATGACAAGCAAAAGTCCGAATCCCCTTGCCACATCCAGATATTGATATCGTTTCATTTTTACTCCTGTATCCAATCCTGTTTAATCAGTGCACGCTCCCACAGATACGGCTGAATCCGGTTCCAGATGTCCGCCGCCTGATGGAACGAAGCATTTTTACCTGCAAGAAAATCAGAAAGATCACTGCGTACCTTCGCCGGATCATCGATCAGACTGCAGTTTGCAAAGTCTGCAGATGCCACCGTATCCTCAAAAAACTGGCGGTACGGTCCCCTCATCCAGTCAAGAATCGGAGCATTAAATCCCAGCTTGGTACGGCGGTAAGCAATCTCTTTTGGCATAAAAGCTGCGCCCGCATCACGGACGATCGATTTCGAAAAACCTCCGTGCAGTTTTGAACGCCATCCAATGGAGAATGCAAACTCTACGATCCTGTAATCCAGAAACGGCATACGGATCTCAACGCCCGCTGCCATGCTGTCCCTGTCATAGTTGCGCAGCAGTGTCGGCAGGATCGTCTCATGTGTGGAGACAAATAATGTCTTATTAAGATTATCCAGACGGTTCCAGTTCGGATGGTCGGAATACGCACTCTTTACAGTTTCTTTACCAAGCAGTTTTTTTGCATGGTATTTTAACATATATTCGCGGTAGAGTCTGTTTCTCTGCTTTTTAAATGCAGCTGACTGCTGACTCACTCCGTCTTCCGCATCCTGGTTTAAATATGCGGTCGTGATCATGTCGATTTCTTCTTTTGTCTTTGCATCCGGGTATGCTTTTAACACATCAAATCCATATCCCGCAAACAGCTCATCCGCCGCATGTCCGTCAAGGGAAACAGTGGTTCCCATCTCTCTCTCTTTTTTGTAGAGCTCCATCATCGGCACCTGTGGATTGCCCCAGAGTTCTTCAAAACAGTAAAGCTGGCGCAAAAACTCACGCTCTGAAACTGCGGAATCAATGTTCATAAAGGTATGGCTGATTCCAAGATAATCCGTCACCTGTTTTGCATATTTTGTTTCATCCTGCGCCGTTCCCGGAAAACATGCCACATAAGCGTGCTGCCAGTCATTGTTGGCGCGCTCATCTGTCATGTTTTTGGAAATATAGGACATTGCGCAGATAACAGCGGAAGAATCAAGTCCTCCGGAAAGTCCGGTACCAAGTGTCACATCACTTCTCATTCGGATCTTGCAGGCATCCAGAAACAATTCGCGGAACTGCTCTACCTGTTCCTCATAGGAATCCGGTACGCTGATCAGATGATCTAAGGTATTCCAGTAGCGTTTCAGTGTAATCTTTCCGTCTTTTACCCATGCATTGTGGCCTGCCGGGAACCGTTTGATTCCACGGATCAGACACTCCGGCTGTGACTCATAATGATTGTCTGCAAAGTAGCGGTCGAACATCGGCTTGTTTGCTTCCACCTTAGGCAAAAGCGGCAGAATTACTTTCATCTCCGATGCAAACGCAAAACCACCATCCGGCAGTTCGGCATAAAATAACGGTTTTACTCCAAAACGGTCTCTGGAAATGAAAAGCTGTTTTGTCTGTTTATCCCAGATGGCAAATGTCCACATACCGTTGAAGCGTTCCACACAGGATTCACCCCACTCACAAAATGCAGCCATGATGACTTCGGAGTCGCTGGCACTGCGGAACGTATATCCCTTTTTCTTAAGCTCGTCCCGGATCTCGATAAAGTTATAGATCTCGCCGTTAAACGTCATCCAGTAACGCTCATTTGCATAGGACATCGGCTGGCTTCCGGCATTGGAAAGATCTAAAATGGATAATCTGCGGTGTCCTAATGTCACACCGTCCTCCTGCCACAGTCCGTAACCGTCCGGTCCACGGTGGATCATCGTGTTTAAGCATTTCATCGCCAGTTCCCGGTCTACCTTTTTATTGACTACACCGTAAATTCCACACATACTAAACCTCGTTTCTGATATAAATATTTATGAATCAAAAAAATTTGAAACTTATTAGGGAATTAAATTGTTCACAACTTTCATATACTAAATTTAAATTTCATAATTATTTCCGATGAATCAGCCACAGATAACGTGTATTCGTGACCAGATAACGTTTAAACAATCTCTTCGGATCCTGCAGCAGACGATATAACCATTCCAGGCTCAATTTCTGCATCCAGCCCGGCGCACGTTTAATGTTTCCGGCATGGTAGTCAAATCCTGCCCCGACACCGATCATCACGCCGTTTACATGGTCCTTATGAGCATACATCCATTTTTCCTGCTTCGGTGCTCCAAGTCCCACCCAGATGATATCTGCTCCGGATGCATTGATCTGGTCGACAATCTCTTTATCTTCCGCTTCGGACAACTCGCGAAACGGCGGTGACACCATTCCTGCAATCTGAAGATGTGGATATTTTTCTGCCAGTTTTTCTTTTAACAGAGCAAGCGTCTCCTCACTGCTCCCGTAAAAATAATGTTTCAGTCCGTTATCGCGTGCAAATAATGCAAGCATCAGATCCGGTCCTGTCACACGCTCCGCCTCCGGGAATCCGTGTTTTCTGCTGTAACCGGAAAGCGGCCCGCCATCCGGCAGAACAAACGCGGCATCTGCCTGTACCGTGTGATACTGCGGATCGTCATGCGCCATCACGGTCGTGTGCACATTTCCCACACAGATATATTTTCCCCGCAGCTGCTCTATATTCTGCTCGATCAGATTTACGGTCTTTTCCATATCCGTCACAAGGATATCAAGGCCTAAAATATTACATGTTTTCAGTTCCATATTTTTTCCCTGCTTCTTTTCTTCCTGCCATTTTCATGCTGTAAACATCTTAGCAGATATTTATGATTTCTTCCGGCGTACCGTCTCAAGCGGTATATTCCCTATATACGATGGAAGTAAACTGAATGTACTGTTATAACTTCCTAAAATTTTTCTGCACTTTGACAGTGCGATCATCTCCACAAATGCTTCCTCGATTCCCTCTTTCGAATCGCGGTCGATCACATCCGACTGCGGGAAGATCAGCTTTGCATCCGGCAGTAATTCTTTCAATTCCCTGCGTACCTCTTTGTCATCTGTTGCCACAAAAAAACTTGTTTCTTTATCCGCTTCCAGTTCTTTTTTCATACGCCCGGCAAACAATGCCAGCGGACTGTTTGCGATCGCATCCGTATGGTCAGTCCTTCTCACATGTACCCCCACACAATTTCCAGTCAGTTCATGAAACAGATAGTCACCTTTTTCTTCAATGTTTTTGCTTGGCTTTAAAAAGGAATAACTCTCTGCCCCGACCTCGCAGATCGGCCCAAATGCTTTTAAATAGATGACCGGGGTCTGCTCGATCAGGTGGAATAGTCCTTCATACCCTTCCGTTTCTTTGACCTGTTCCACATCATCACACTCTAAGAAACGATCTGCCATTTTTCTCCATTTCTTTTTTGCATGATTCCCAAGAAGCTGTGCCACCGGCTCATTCTTAAATCCATTTTCGCTGATCTCCACCACCTCAAACGGCAGATCAAACAGCTCTGAAAAACGGATGTTGCATCCGACTTCACGTTTCCACATCACGACCAGCCTGCGGTTTAATTTTTCTGCCACCGCATAAGCAGAACCCAGACCAAGCAGTCTGTTTCCAAGCCCTGCACACGGCTCTATGATTATCATCGGTTCACTCATACGCTTTCCTTTTCTTTCCTTGTCACACTGCCACCCTCTACCTGATATACCATGTCACAATTTTTGATCGTAGACAGGCGGTGTGCAATAATCAGCATTGTCATCTTACCCTGTAAGCTGTCGATTGCTTCCATAACAGCAGCTTCTGTTTCCGTATCCAGTGCGGAAGTTGCCTCATCCAGCACTAACACTTCCGGTCTGCGGTATAGCGCACGTGCAATACCGATACGCTGACGCTGTCCACCGGATAAGCGTACACCGGCCTCTCCGATCATGGTATCTAAGCCCTCATCAAGGGATTTTACAAATTCATCCAGCTGTGCCTGTTTTAAGGCTGCCCATATTTCAGCATCATCAATACTTTTTACCTTACCAAACGCAATGTTGTTGCGGATTGTATCATCCAACATATAGATGGTCTGCGGAATATAACCGATCTTATCATGCCATCCACGGTAGGATTCTTTGATATCCATACCATCTACCGTGATCTTTCCGGCCTGCGGTTTTAAAACACCCAGGATCAGGTCGACCATCGTGGTCTTTCCGGCACCGGACGGTCCGATAAATGCAACGGACTTGTTTTTCGGGATTGTCACATTAACATGAGCTAATACCGCATCCTCAGTATCCGGGTAATGGAAGGTCATATCCTCGACTTTGATTTCTTTGTCTAATGTTACTTTTTTATAATTTTCTTCTTTTGCTGTTTTTACTTCCAGGTCACGGATCGCAACATACTGTTCACCAACCTTTTTGATGACGACACCATTATGGATAATGGATGCCAGATAATCTGCCATTTTATTTGCAGATGGAAGCAGATAAAATGCTGCCGCCGCAAACACTGCAAGTGTTCCTACAAACTGTGTCGGATCTGTTGTCGTAACGCTGATCTCGACAATGATCGCCGACATAAGGCCAATGATACAAAGCGCCTCCATCAGAGGTTTCTGAATGGATCCTAAGAAAGAATTCTGCTTGATCACATAAGTATATAAACCATTCTGTTTGATGAATTCTCCTTCAAAATAACTTTCTCTGTTTGCAATCTTAATCTCTTTGATTCCGCCAAATGCCTGCTGCATGCACTGTAAGATGCTGGCATTATATTTTCTTCGCTCTTCTCCGAATCTTGCAAGGATCCGTTTTAATTTTTTCATAAAGACCATTATCATGATCAGCATTGCAACCACAACGCCGACCGTGATCATCGGGTCTTTCAGGACTAAAAAGACAACCATAATTCCACTGACACAGATCTCAGATGTAAGCTGCAGCATATTTAATACAGCTGCATAAAACATTTCCGGGTCCGTATTGATATCTCGCATCAGTTCTGCACTGTTGTGGTTTAAGAAAAATGTATAATCCTGATGAATATAATATTTCATCATGCGATCCTGCATTTCCTGTTTTCCATAGTAGGAAAAACGATACTGCATATTGTTCATAAAAATAATAAATGCATTTTTCGCCGCATATACGATCATGATGAGCACTGCTAAAGCGATCACCAGCTGATTCGTATTGTCAAGTCCAAGCAGATCGTATCCTTTTCTGATATACGGATTCTGCAAAAGTTCATCCGGACTCATTACCGCCTGGATAAATGGCAGCAATACCGATACACCGAGCAGGCTGACACCTGCATTGATCAGCATTAAGACAGCCATGCCAAACAAGTTGCGTTTCTGTTTTCCATTAAAAACCTTGAAAACACTTTTTATCATATCTTTCATACTATGTGCCTTTCTTATTTCAAAATAATCCAGTTCTTCTGGCGCATCCGTTCACTTAAAATATCATCCGGCATGATTACCGTCTTGTCCGGATTCGGATTCAGATATGCCGCCCAGGTAGAAAATGTGCTGTTTGACAATATCTGATTCTGACACGATGACATCAGGAAAAATTCATCGACATCTGAAAATTCTCCCATCTCCGAGATAAATTTTACATTTCCACAATCGCCAAGTGCCTTTGCTGCCTCATCCCTATCGTTCGTAAACACAATATAGGAAAGCCCTGGTTTTTCCTGCTCCATCCGCATTTTTGCCTTTGCAAAATATGCTCCTGACGGTCCTTTGATGTCCCCCCCTCTGACGTGAAGCGCACAGGTAGGCTCTGCCTTAAATTTCTGCGTCAGTGCCTTTACCTGCTCACTCTGTTCGTAAGCCGGTGTCATCATTGCTGTAATCTCATCCAAATATTCCTCAAAATATTCCAGATGCTGCCAGTATCCATACAGATATTTGTTCCGGAAACGCTTTTTCTCATAAACTCTTGGATCTATATCATTGACGTCATACTGCCCGTTTTTGTTCTCATAGACCTCCCGCTCCCTGATTACCCGATATTTTACCGCTCTCCGTATATTTTTGTAAAGCTTCTGCCATAAATTTTTGTTTGGAAATGATTCTTTTGCATCATATTTCAGATGAAATTTATCCAGTTCAAAATCCCGAAGAGAAGAATTGTCACACTCTGAAATATCCAGCAGTAACTTCTCATTTTCCCTCCTTGCCGCGGCATAGCCACAGGCGTAATTAAAAAGCTGGTTTCCCATCCCATCTCCGATTTTCACAACTATCATGTCTTATTGCTCTCTCCTGTTCCTGATACGATTTGAAATCCATGAAACACAGACAGTGATCCCTGCAGCTGCATACGAAATCATCATCATAAGATAAGGGAACACATATCTTGCCTTTGCCTCCCACATGGCAGAAAACAGGAATCCGCCAAACACTCCGATCAGCAGTACATAATGTTCAATCTGCTGTTCTTTTTTTCTTCCTGCAAGCAGATACACAAACACACCTCCATACAATAGAATCTGATATATGTTCATGACATAGCACTGATACATCGGAGCTTCCCACTGTGCGCCGAGTTTCCTGCTGTAAAAATCGATCGCCATCGCCGAATCATTGACACATTCTTCTGCAAACTCCAGAAGATGTTCTTTCGCTTCCTTCGCCGCCGGTTCTGGCATAAAATCATGTTTTTCATATGTATTCCAATTGTATCCATTAAACCAGCCTGCATTCTGTTTGTCATCGTTCGTTCCCATTGCAATGTGCATGACCGCCGGCATCGGTTTGCTGTCTGCCGGTATATGATTCATATAAAGCAGATTGACTCCGGAACGCAGAATAAAAATTTCGAGGAAAAGCGCCACTGCCGTGGCGATTACTGTTTTTTTTTGCCACTTCTGCATTACTCTTTCCCCTTTTCTTTTCCGAGAAGCTTCTTTACCACTTTCGCAAGACCAGGCATGTATTTTGCCGCAACTCCGCGATACCAGATAAAATTCAATTTCAGGCTCTGCATAAGATGTTCATCCTCCGCATGTGCACGGATCCACTTCGGTGTGAGTTCCACCTGATCGGTAAATTCATACGGGATTATATAAAAATGGTCTCCCAGCTCCCTGTTTTTAAAATTCTTGCCGCCCGGGAAATGTGCATAAAGAATTTCTTCCTTACATACTTTTCCATGGATCAGACAGATACGGTAGATACTTCCTCTGTCATACTCAAACATCACATGTTTGCGTTTTCTCCATTTCCAGCAGTTTTTTTCATTCTTTAGTTTTGCCACAAATCCTTTGGCATAATTCTTTCTGTCATCCGGGATAAAGCCTTTTTTATCTGGCTGATAGGACTCGAAAATACGTTCTCCATACTGTGGAAGCCCCTGTTCATCAAAATAACGGTCGATTCCAGGCACTTCATCAAAAGACCATGCCCTGCTGCCCTCTTTAAAAATATCAACTCCAAGGTAGCCTTTAAATGCTTCCGCCGCATCTTTCCAGACCATACGGTGAAATTCATCATTCCGCATCAAAGTAAGATGCCCGTAAATGCCTATTTTCCCATATTTTTCAAAAATATCATCCGTAAAAAATTTTCTGAGATTACCAAATACAAGATCACAGTCACAAAAACCCCAGAAATCATATGGCTTTAATTCCTCTTCAAAAATCTTGCCATACATAACCTTATAATTACATAATCCTCTTGGTGTATCGATACATATCTCACGGTCAAGCGCTGTATGCACACGCTCACGCATCTCATCTAAAGTGGTATAATGCACTTTTACATTTTCCGGATAATCCATCTGCGTATGGTCATCGGTAAATAACAGCCAGTCGATCGTCGGATTATACTTACATCCGATCAGAAACTTATCAAAATATCCATGCAGGTGTCCACCCAGATAGCATAATACGATTCCTACTTTATACATTTTGTCTCCTTTTTGGTAAAGTTACTCTTCTAAACGCGAAAACGATCACTCCGATCACAGATATCAGTGACACAAGTTCTGCAATTCTCCAATACACAGGCTCATGAAATGCAACCGTGATATTGCCGGCAAAACCTGCCGGGACAGCCACACTGATCACATTATTTTCACCATCTGAGATTTCAAGTTCATTTCCCAGATCATCTGTTGCATGATATCCTTTATAGTTAAATATAGGAAGTTCTATATTGGTATTTTTTTCTCCATTTTCACAATATACCGTAATCTTATTTCCTTTTCTCTCCACAATATTTAACACATTGGCATCATTTTTTTCATACATATTGCTTTGGATATTTCCAATATCCGATCCCGTTCTTAAATACTCTCCTGTTCCAATACTCTTAGTACTGATACTGTCAGTATCGAATGTGTTCATTACAGATGTTGTCTGAACATTTGTGGATGTGCTTACAGAATCAAAAATGCTTCCTGTGAGATATGAAGTCATCAAAACACTGATCACCAGGATTACCATGCTGATGTTTTTCATGCTGTACTTCGCCTGGATTTTTTCAAGGCTGATCATCTCACATGCTAACATGACCAGAAATACCGTTGCGATTCCCACATAGCGCCAGGAATACTGCACCTGTGCCAGCAGCAGTCCGATTTTGGTATGAGCTGCGATTTTATCCCACGGGAACAGATTTGATGCGACAAACAGTGCAGCAATCGATGCTCCTGCAAAAAACTGACATTTCTTATCTTTTAATCCGTACAGTCTCATGATGACCCACAGGATAAGAGCTCCCATTAAAATCAGTCCCGGTGTGATCTGCATTCTTCCTAGCATCGATTCTGATGCATGCCCCCAGACTTTACGGAAGAAAGTAAAATATTCCCCGACGTAAGCTCCAAATTTCTGTATTTTCATGACATCATTCTGAACATGATCTGTAATTTTTACATCTACATTGATGTAATAATCCAAAAACGGAACAATAAAATACGCACACAGCAGACACGTCTCTGCTACAGCCAGTCCATACACACGCAGTGTATTTTTCCTTAACGTCTTTTTCCATAATACCAGACATACTACAACAAGCGTAAAAACTGTCATTTCCGTCGAAAGGACATGGCTTGAAATCAACAGTGACATTCCAAGTGCAAGAAACAGACTGTTCTCCCTGTATTTTTTCCAATCCGCAGCATCCGATGTATAAATCAGATACAGGGCAAGTGCGATCAACGGATATGCCATCATCGCGGTGTATTCTCCTACCGCTGCGCGGATATATACGTCTAGCATACGGTACGGCGACGTCACATAGATCAGCGTTCCCAAAACAGCTACATTTCTGTTTTTAAACATCTTGCTAAAACTAAAATAAGATATTAACATCGTCAAAACGTTGATAAACAAAATGTAAACCTTGTATGCCGACATGACAGGCACACCAACGATGCGGAGCATCGCCGGCAGATATAAAAGAATATCACCATAAAATATAGAAACCGGATATCCGTAACCATACAGACTCAGCGAATGGATCCTTGCCGGAAAGCTTCCATTCTTTAATTCCTGGGCGATTCCTTCGATTCTTAAAAGATGAAAAGCCATATCATGTCCATCGTAAAATCCTGATATCATCTCCGGCAATGAAACGATAAACAGAATTCCTCCTAACATACACAGGATATTTTTATGCTTTTTGATTTTCTTCCGGAAAATCCAAAGACAGTCCACAAAAGCAAACAGGAAAAATACTTCCACAATCACACGGATATCGTGCAGTTTATTTTCCACGATCGTAATTCCCAAAATCTTTAAGGAACCTTTTCCACCATAAACAACTTTTACACTGAAATTATCCACATCCTCTGTCAGTTCCATGCGGATCGTCTTTGCATTCTGTCCTTCATTTAAAGCAACACCACTGTATTTCAGGTATACATGATTGTCCTCACCCTCACTCGCATCCAGAAGGCAGCTGTGATTTTCATATGCTTCATACTGTATCGTGACCGTATATGACCCTTTCTTCATATCAATATAAGGTCCATAGATCATGTCCACACTCTTTGACTCACCAAGCTTTTCCTTTACAATGGTTTCATCTAAATACCACGAATCTCCATTATAATCGATCACCCAGGAATCCCATTTGTCCAGCGGTGCATCCACAATCGTCCTGTCCTTATGAAAACATAAAAATGTTAAAACTCCCAGGATCAGCACTTCCGCTGCCACAAATATCCACCAATTCTTCTTAAAAAACTCTTTCACAACATTTTCTCCTTCGTATCGTGTGTTTTTACCTTTCTCTGTATTCTGTCCGAAATTGATGTCATCTCCCAGGCGCAGCATGGAAGCAGAATAAATACATAAGGGTATACATATTGACTTTTTGCTTCCCATACAATATGTAACAGGAAACCTCCTACAAAATATAAAAAAATATAGTTACAGTCATATTTCCGATTTCTTCTATCTATAACAAAAAGAGCCGTAAGAATAAACAGAACGATCACAAAGCCTTTCATCGCCAGAGATATCTGCGGCTCTATGCTTCTTCCCGAATAAAGTTCATTTAAAAATTTCGTTTTGTTTCTGGCACCGGCATCCGGCAGCGGACCGCTCCAGAGTGATTCATACATTGGATCGCACCACATGGATTCCAGCTTTGACGAGAAAAATTCATATGTCGTATCCGGATTATGCTGGAAAATATAAATATTATCCCTGATCTTTGCCTTGCCAAGCTCCGTTGCTTTCTCAGGATCGTACTTCGCTTCCGAAAAAAGCCAGTCCGAACAGCCATTATACCAGCCTGCCGCATTATTATAATAAGGCTCGGTCCCCATTGCGATCCATAAGATTTTCGGTTTTCCACCGCAGAGCACACCACCTGCTTCGTTGTCATACCATGCATGAAATGCTTTTCCGGGCAGGATGGACACAGCCATCACACAAACAGCAAGCAGGATCAGCTTCCAGCTTCGCTCTTTTAAGATTCTAAGGAAACATAAGATTGCAATCGCGATTGCTCCTATAATATTGTTTCCTTTTAAAATCACTGCAGACATCACAAACAGGATGCATAGCAGCATATCTTTCCATTTACCACTCTCGAAATATTTATCCAGAAAGAAAAACGCCAGAAGCATGAAAAAAAGCCCAGGAATGATCCCATATGCAAACGCCAGAAAGAAAAACTGCGGCAAAAATAAAAACGAAAAGAAAATCACATATAGATTCGTCTTATGATTTTGCCCAAAACACCGGTCTGTAAATTTCCATGTTACAAAATTGATTCCTATAATCTGCAATAAATTAACTGCATACAAAAATCGTACATCTGTGCTGATAAAACCCAGCAGATATTCATATGTTACAAACCCTAACTGATGTTCATTCAGATAAATGTCCTGTCCCGGATATAAAAACGTATAATCATTCTGCCGCATAAGCACGGAACCGTTGTGCGCACTGAACGCATCCATCCGAAGTTCCGTTGAAACATTCGCGATCCAGTATATCCCCGCAATCATATAAATTGCACTAAACACAAAAAAGAGTTTTTTTTCATCAAACTTTTGTATTTTGGAACCGGCAACTAAAAATATCACCAAAATCAAAACTGCAAGTAACAATGCTGCGATACCAGTTCGCTCTATGCTTATATCTTCGGCCCACACATATGCAACGCTTGAATGATACAGCAGATTCAAAACTGCCACGAAACCGACACAGCAAAGCATCGCAAACCAGATCACATTCTGGCAGATCCATTCAAACAGCTCAATTATTTTTTTCATCTTTTGCATATACTACATATTCCTCATTTTTAAATACCTGCTGATAATCATACTCCTTCACAAATGTAAAAACCACACCTGTTTTTTCAGACTGTTCGTCCAATGCATCTTTTTTAAATATCACAAGCGGCATTGTCTCTTTCCCGCTGCCTGACACTTCAAGCTGATTTTCTATCTCTTCTGCTGTAATGTAGTCCGTCTCAATCCAGCCACCGCATCCGGTAATATAAGGAGCTCTTCCGGTCAGATAATGTAAGATTGGAATTGCACCACAGGTAACCATCTTATCACTTTCGCTGCCATATGACTTTATAAAGTTTACCACTTCTTCCATCGGCTGTACAATATCCGTATCATACCTGATGCCGCGCAGTTCATCGAGTGTGAACTGCTGTTTTGGCTCTTGATCTTTTAAATACGCCTTTGTCATATAAAAACTCTGTGATACAGTCAGACCCACACACCATATCGCACAGATAACGGTAAGAAGTCTTCCCGTATTTCTTACATCCGGCAGCTTGTGCTCTGTCTCCACTGTTTCTTCAGTCTGTCTCTTCGCCTTTTTCATTCTGTCTCCGATACAGATTGCAATATATGGCAGTACAAAAAAAGCTTCATTGCACAGATGTGTGATACCCACATTCGACCCAATCGGCATCAGCACTGCAAGCATCCCGGATGCAAATGCAAGGGTTTTAAATTCTTCCGAAGCCTCTTTGTCTTTTAAAATCAGAACAACACATACATAGAGCATCGCCTTTATCACAGCTACTGCGTTCAGGTAATCTCCAAGCACGCGATACAGCACCGATAATCCTGCGATCTGATCTGCCCCGAAAACCGCACCTGCTAATAAAAGCACTGCCATCGCAATCATACCATATCCGATAAACAGTGCAAGACTTTTTACTTTTTTTGCCACAAGATAAATGACATACAGCACGGCAAGTAATAATATTCCCCGCACGGTTCCCTTGAAATTGATCACAACCATGTTACCGATGGTATGTCCGTCATTTGAATTTCCTGCATAGAAGAACATATCCGCAACCATCTGAAAATAAGTGCCGATCCCGCATGTTTTATACATGAGAAAAAGCCCTGACGCAAAACTGCTCAAAACACCCACCACGCACCATAACACCTGGCGTACAAAATATGCCACATCTTTTTTCCGGTAAAAATCATAAAAAAGAACGATAAACACAGCAAATTGCAGGATGGAAGATATTTTGCAGAAAGCCGCCAGCATGAAAAATGCCGATGCAAAAAAGAGCATCCCGGACTTTTTGTCATTGACAGCCCGGATCAGGAAATACAATCCCGTCAGTGCCATAAATGCCACTGCCGTATTATAAATAAAGAAATGAAAATTACATTTTGCAAGCACCATGGCAAACGCAAGTGCCGGAAGGATCAGCGCATCTTCCCGGTATCTCACATAGAGCCTGTAAGATAAGAAACACAGGTAGAAGCAGACTGCCGCCCATGCAGTCTCCATGCCAATGTAAGCCGGTATATGCAGTATCCCAAACACTTTTAACAGGCATCCGCCCAAAATGTTTGTCAAAAACAGCGGCAGATAAGTACTGTCCATATCTGTAAAACAAAACCGGTACTGATTCATGTTAAATCCGACATCACTGACATCAATACTAAAATTCCATCCCGACGACGGGAGCAGCGGAATCAGTGCGATCAGAATGATCCAGAAAAATTTATATGTCCGTTTCATAAAATCTCCATTCCTGCATTATTTTCACACTATGCTCCAAAATACAGCATACCTATCATTACAATACCATAAACCACACAGAGTGCCATCAGTACCCTGTCATGTAAAAGGACCTCCACAGGATCTCCCTCCGAATTTCCCTCCACCGTCAGACTGTACTTCATACAGATCAAAATCACGATCGGCACCGTCCACATTGCATATTCCATGCCGGCATTGGTAATATCCTTACACCATAATGCATAAAATGTATTGAGCAGTGCCAGGCACATATACATATTTTTGTCCAGGAAATCTCTCGTATAATATTTAAGCACCTTGCGGGTATCCCCGTCCTTTTTCTTCTGCAGCTCGTTGCGTCTTTTTCCAAGACTAAAATAAAACGCACCGGAAAGTACAGTCAGATACAGCCATTCAGACACTTCCGTCCCTGTCAGGACCGCACCGAAAAGCACGCGCAGCAAAAATCCGGAAGCAAGAATTGTCACATCTAAAAGCGGTACATCCTTAAGTCCCATACTATATGCCACATTGATAAACAGATATAAAATTACCAGCGCATAACTGCCCGCTGTCGCATCTGACACCACAAGCAGTACCACTGCTGCGATCAGAATGAACACCATCAGCACTACTGCGTGAAACGGTGTGACTGCGCCGGATGCGATCGGGCGATTTTTCTTTGTCGGATGCATCCTGTCTTTTTCCGCATCCCTGATATCATTGATGATATAGACCGCAGATGTGACCAGTGAAAATGCGATCATTCCAAGCAGTGTTGCCGTAAACTTACGCCGGTCTGTCAGATTTCCACTGAAAATCAGTGGCATAAAAATCAGTATGTTTTTGATATAATGATGTACTCTCATGAGATATAAATACTTTTTCATCCAATCGTTCCTTAATTTATTTCATAATCAGACAGTTTTACAATAATCGTATCGTCAATCACCTGAATAGATCCATCCGCCGGATAGGATGGCATTTCCCTGACAACCTCTCTCTGCATCCAGTTCTGGATCTCCTCATAAGTTCCATAATATGGCGAAAATCCAAGATAATCAGACATCAGATACAGCAAAGAGTTATATCCAAGGTTCGTATCTGCTTTTCCTCCAACGGTAAAAGTATCACCGATCAGACTTCCCATACCATTCGTACTGTCATTAATCTGTGTTCCCACCACGATCACCGGCTTGTCCTGCGAATAATCCTCCACACTCCGGATCTTGGTGACCAGCGTCTGCACATAGGAAAAATCATGATATTTCGTATATTCAAGTGCCATGTAATTGCCATTTGCGTACCAGACAAACACGATTACCAATGCCGCCGTAAGCAATGCAGACACCCAGTTTGTTATGCTCTTTACCGGAGCATGCAGTTTAAGATTCCGGGAACATGCATCCAGCCACAACAGGAAAAATACAAAGAAAAATACAACTGAATATGCCATCAGCGTATAGCAGTAGGAATTCGGTGCCATCACATAGATCAAAAACATCGCTACCGGAAACACCAATATACCACACAAAACAATTACCTTATTTAAATATTCTTTTTTCTTTAAAACCAGATAAGCACCAATACCTGCTGCAAATAAGATCCATACAACTTTGATCAGACGTCTTACGGTACGGTTATAGCTGATTCCCATAACATCGGAAAATCCCATATCAAAAAATGAGGTGTAACAAGATTTTAATGCACTAATAAGCTGTGCGATCGTGATCTTTCCCATTGTATCGCCACCCTGATAACTGGTAAGCTGTATATGTGTGACTGCAAGTACCGCTTTATTGATCAGAAAATAAACCGCAACGCCAGCTGCCATCACCACTAAGAATCTGGCAATCATAAGGAAAAACTCTTTCCATTCCTTTTTCTCCTTCACACCGCCAAATGCTGCTTTTAAGATCACCACTATAAGAAGAATGCACACGGTATCCGGGAAGTATGCCTGATATACACCAAGGGAACATGCAATCATTACCACTGCTGCTATATTTGCAATGATATTTTTCGGATATTTCACAGTGAGCCACGCAGCAAACACACTGAAAAAAATGCCTATTGCATAATAAAGTGCCAGAAACATAAAAAAGTACATGGACACAACTGCCGGAAATACTGTCATAAGTCCTCCGATCAGCCCCGCAGTCAGTTTGTTTCTTACCTGAAATACAGATACGACCATTCCCGCTGATAAGGCAAGGAACAGCAGTGCAAAGATTCCATTAAAAAAAGGCAGTGAATAAGAACCTCCAAATACAGAACGCATAAAACGCCCCATCCAGTTTAACAGCCATCTTCCCTGTTCTGTGCTTAATCCGATACCTCCTGGTGTATTCGCAAGCTCATCATAATTGTATAATTTATTGGTGAACTGATACAAATGAGCTGCAAGCCCTGCTGCAAAAGCAGCATAAAAAGCTGTCTTTACCGCTCCCGAAAGATTCCGGTACCACTCAGTCAGATACTGATCCGGCATTTTCCATCTGATCGTATTCATATCTTCTCCTTTTTCCATTTATTATTTTCCTAACTTCATATAATCTTTATTGTATCAAAAATGTATAGGGCGTGTCAAACAGTAGATTCCCGGCACCATTCCATTTTCCTTGACACCACAGGAAGCATTGTTTATGATGTTTATATCTATGTACTGTGACCAGAAAGGAGTGTTCTTAAGATGGGTACAATCCTCGGAGCCTCTTATTATCAGTTAAAATACTGTCTGCGTAACAAACTGCGGCAGGCAACAGGTGACCCGGATTTTCTTTACCGGCATTATGTCGGTAAACCTTTTTATGATACGGATGCCTTAAACACATACACGGCAGAACTCATCAAGTCCGGCAGACCATTTATGATGGGCCGCTTTGGTGCCGTTGAACTTTTCAATATGCGTGTTGCCGAATTTCATATGGAAAACAAAAAAGAGAAAGCCTGCGAACAGCTTTTTACCTGCGCCGGTTTTTTCCCCAATGATACATCCCTTCTGCCACGTTTTAACGATATCATGAAGGACGCCTGCCGGCAGACCGATATTTTAGGTTTATGGCAGAATGCCTGTGAGGATTATTACATCCGCAGATACTGTAACGATCTAAGCGCAACCTGCCGGCTGATCTCTTTAGAGCCATGGCGCAGCAAAAACCCATGGTCTGCTGCACTTGCCGGGAAAAAGGTACTTGTTGTTCATCCGTTTGAAGAGTCGATCCAGGATCAGTATAAACATTTTGACAAACTCTTCCCATGCACGGATATCCTGCCGGAGTTCGAATTAAAGACCTTAAAAGCTGTACAGACTGCTGGCAGCGCTGTAGATCCGCGTTTTTCCACATGGTTTGACGCACTTGACTATATGTGCGGAGAATGTGAAAAAATTGACTTTGACATCGCCCTGCTTGGCTGTGGTGCCTACGGCTATCCGCTGGCCGCCCACATCAAAAAAATGGGCAAACAGGCTATCCATCTCGGTGGTTGTCTGCAGATATTGTTTGGTTTAAAAGGAAGACGCTGGGATGAAGAAGAACCGGATATCGTCGCCATGTATAACGATTACTGGCATTATCCGATGGCAAGCGAAGTTCCAAAAGGAAGTGGTGACGTGGAAGGCGGCACCTACTGGAAAAAAGAATAGCTAAGGGGGAAACTATTATGAGCAAGATCATTCCTGTTATGGTTCATCACGAAACCGGAGAAAAGGCTCAGGCTGCGGGGAAGAAGAACCAGGAATACTTAAAATACTGTATCGCTCAGGCAAAAAAATATAATGAAAAAGTTGTTTTGCTAGGCGATGAATATAACAAAGCGTGGTGTGACGACTGGCACAATGCCAATGACTTCATTACCGAAAAATGGACAAAATTTCATGCTGTCTTTGAGAATCTTTCCACATATCCGACCGCATGGGCAGAGGGCATCTTTAAGCGCTTTTTCCTGATACTGGAATACTTAGAGCGCAGCTCCTTTGAGGAGTGTGTCATTATCGACAGTGACGTTCTGCTTTACTTAAATGTCAGTGAATATGAGCCGTTCCGTCACTGCAAAGTGGCTGCTGAAACCCCCCTTTTACAGGATTTTGCAATGCTTGAAAAAGGAAACGGGCTGAAATGGAAAACCTGTGCAGGATTTTCGTATTTTACCACACAGGGACTTCGCGAATTTACGGATTTCTGCATCGATATGTATGCAAATCACAAAGATGTCCTGATGAAAAAGTGGGATGTCCACCGCAAATTCGGCATGTACGGCGGTGTCGGCGAGATGGCGCTATTACATCTGTGGGTTTCTTCCCTTCCGGAAGGGGAATATTTAAACCTGTTAAAGGACGATGCGGACCACGGTGTATTTGATAATTCCGTGGGTGAATCTTCCGGTTACTTAGAACACCAGTATGAGTATATCAAACGCTTAAGCGTAAAGAATCTGCACTGGGAAGATGGCAGGCCTTACTGCTATACGATCGACGGTCATGAAAAAACCTGGTTTTTAAATCTTCACTTTGTCGACATTACAAAAATCTTTATGGAAGGTGTCTATGAAAACCAGTCCTATTCTGCACACGCGAAGTTTGTAACATACATGTTGAAATGCCGCGGAAGACTTGCAGACATCAAACATGGCAATACAAAATGGCAGCAGAAACTAAAGATCAAACGCAGTAAAAATGTCTGATCTGACGGGAAATGAGGTTTGTTATGTCAAAAGATCGTTCTTCTAATTTTGAATTATTACGTTTATTATGCATTTTCGGAATTCTGATGATGCACACTTTCGGCGGAATCGACGCTTCCATATCATTTTTTAACACAGAGATCCATGTACTGGTTAACTCCGTCTTTAATATGGGAGTTACCTGCTTTATCCTGCTCTCCGGTTATTTCGGCATCCGTTTTGACTTCAAAAAACTGATCCGGCTCGACCTTATGATCATCTTTTTTACAATATTTGGTACGATCGCAGTTGGAAATCTGGGTATAAAAGCACTGATCAAATCCTGTATTCCGGTAATTTCAAGATATTACTGGTTTATCAGCTGTTACTTTTTCCTCTGCTTTTTAACACCATTTTTAAACCAGATCCCGGAAAAGCTGTCAAAGGAAAACTTTGAAAAACTGCTCGCCGTCTTACTGTTTCTTTTCTCCGTAATCCCAACCTTCGGATTCTTTGAAATTATGCAGGACGGTGGAAAAGGATTAGTCCACATGGTTATGATCTATCTGCTCGGACGCTACCTTGCGCTTTATCATAACCGCAGCCATAACACCGGACGCCTGTTCCTTGGACTTTTCCTCAGTATCGGTTTTATTTTCCTCGCTGACAGTTTGCTGACCTTTGTCCGTGGAAAGCTCTATACAACGTTCTGCCGCGACTGTTCGATTTTCATTATATTTGGTTCTGTCATGGTTTTACTGCTGTTTCGTGAATTAAATTTTCACAGCCGTTTCATCAACCGTGCTGCCGGAAATGTGCTCGCGGTCTATGTGTTAGATGGAACGGTTCAGACATTTCTGTTAAAATGGATCGATTTTAAACCGTATGCCGGATCGTGGTTTTTAGTATTCCTTGCGATCGGTTATGCGCTTGCAATTATGATCATTGCGTGTCTGTTGAACGAGGTGCGGAAAGCGACGATTGGACGACTGGAGCCTTGGCTCGTGAATGTGGTCAATGCCGTGGTGATGTGGGGTGTAAATGCGGTAAGAGGTGTTGTCCGAAGACTACTCACGTATTTTATTGGTTGATTTTTTATTAAAAGTAACGAAAAGCACGGGTTTCCGGTTAGTGGAAAAACGTGCTTTTTTGCATAGCTGCGGTTGATGACTGAGGGACGAAAAAAGGTGTGTCCGAGTGCTTTGGCGGCGCCGGATTCGCGGAACCCCGGGCTGTTTTGTTCCGTTGTTCGAGGATAAGAATATCTAAGTATGCCTGATACAGGTTGTGGACGAGGGACGTGTGCGTCTTAAATGCACCATCCGGGTGCATTAAGACTTGTGCTACCGTCCATGGCAGCACAACACTGGTTTTTGACAGGCATACTAAGATATTCTAATCCTCTGCCATAGTCACAAAACTGCCCGGGATTCCGCGAATCCGGCAGGCGAAGGTTTTGGGCACACCTTTTTTCTGCGCTTTGGCAGTCTTAACGTCTTGCTCGCTCTCACACCTCAACTACTAACGATCCAAAACGTATGTTTCTGCATCACATTCCATTCTCATATACTGCGACGTTTTGCACAAAAAGCGTGCCAAAACATCGCGGATGGCAAATTGCACAAAGTGCAAGGTCCTTTTGTGACTTTGGGAGAAAATTAGAAAATCTTAGTATGCCTGTCCCACCACACAGTGTTATGCTGCCACGGACGGCAGCACAAGTCTTAACATGCCACGGATGGCATGTTTAAGACGCACACGTCCCCATACCACAATCTACATCAGGCATACTTAGTTTTTCTTATTTTCGGACAACGGAACAAAACGAACCTGCGCTTTGTGCAATTTGCCTTTCACTAACCCCGATACACCTTTTGTTCCAAACATCCAATCCCTATTTTCCCTACAACAATTTCCGGAATACCGGTAATTTCTTCAAAACTAACGTAACTGCTACTTCAATTAAGAATGCAATTATAATCTCAATGATATATGCCGGCAGCATCCCGGTTACCGGGGTTAACGTGCCAGCAATGACATCCAGCCTTCCTCCGGTTCCAATAAATCCACCAAGAAGATAACAGCCAAATACGCAGCCTCCGACACTGACGAGAATCTTTTTTGTCCGCTCTGATAGCCGTTCTTCCTGAAAGAGAAGTTTCGTATTTAAGAATATAACTATGACCGGGACAGACAGCCATGTTCCAATGTATACTTCCTGATAATTTCCCACTGAAAGATAGTCTTTATATACCATCATCTGTGTAAGAACCGCTGCCACAAACACAGCAAGATTCCGGCCGATATTCTTCGGCGTCAGAAACTTCGTTTCACTGAAATACTGATCCAGTCCATATCCGATCAGTGGATAAAAAATGACATACTGGAACAGTCCGCTAAAATTATAATAACCGCAGAGTCCGTATCCCCATAATACCCATGCTGTCGGTTTCAGGCAGTCCAGCAATATCTGTAAAATGATCAGATACCAGAAGGTATTTTTCGACATATTCTGTGCCAGTGGGCGCAGGATCGGCAAAATCGTAAGCACACCGAGATATAACTGTATAAAAACCAGTACGGCAGATATACCAGATCCGTCGGCAGTGACAGCAGAAACGAAAACGGTGCAAAAGGACGTTCTCCTTTTAAAACCAGTTTCATATAATACAGGAACGAGAATATCACAATTACAAGAATCATGCGCAGAATCCTTTTTTGAAACAGATCTTTCCCACTTTCATTTTTTCCAAGCAACAGTGCTCCGGATACCATGAAAAACAAAGGCACCGCACCTTTGCATACCATGGAAAACAGAAACGATATTGCATATTCTACGCCACTTTAATTGGAAAATGACATAAATGCTGCAGAATGGTTGTACATAACCATCAAAATTGCGAGAATACGGATGACCTCGAGGTAGTATTTCTTTTTCATAACTTTTTTCTTCTTTGTGTGTGAATACGAAACTTATCCGCAGGCCGAATCTATCGCCTGGCTCAGATAATAGCCTTCCCACAGTTTCGGTGCAACCGCAAGGGCTGCTTCTTTGAGTTTTTCATAATCTGCCGTATGAATTGCCTGATCCAGATCGCCAAGGCGGTCAATCGTAATACCGCAGGCATGTTCCCTGACAAAATTTGCCATTCCCGACCGGCTCCATACAATGACCGGAATGCCGGACGCAAGGTATAATGCACATTTGTGTGAGTTATTATATCGAAGGTATTCGCCCAGGCCGCCTTCGATCTCATCCTTTCCACTGCCATCCCAGACTAATCCATAGTCCATTTCACCGACTGCAAACGGTATCTCATCGGAAGAGAGGATTCCATGATAATGGCATCCTTCTGCCAGTGTCTTTTCACGCTCCGGATCGAGTTTTCCCCATAATTCCATCCGGACATCGGAAGGGATCTCCATGGCAGACAAAAATTCTGATTTGTTGAGATTCCCTGCAAATGCAATTTTTACTGCATTTTCTTTTTTGTGTGCATGCGATATTTCTCGAATCTTAGCGATCTGTGTCTCATTCATCCGGTAATCCCAGATCCCGACCGGTATCATGTCTGAAGAAATACCGTTTTTCTTTAACATGGAAACAGTATTGACATTCGGTGCAAGGATTTTATCTGCCGCGGCAAGTGCCCTTACCTCACCGGGATCTCCATCGTTCTGTCCGTCATAGCGGAATGCGTTCAGATCATTGATAAAACAGATGATCCGGTACTTTTTCAGGAGCTGCAACCTTTTCAGCAGACGGATTTTTAAATGATTCTCCGGGATCGAATAAAATACGCTGTCGCTTTTTTTCACGCAAAACAGCAAAAACAAAACCAGATAAGGCAGATCCAGCAGTTTTAAATATTTACTGCAATGTTTTGGTACGCTCCAGATGATCTTCGCCTTTTTGTCCGCAAGCACGGAAAATACGTCACGCATGGCTTTCCCCGCTGCATCAAATGTTTCATCCTGCCTCTGATTTAACACATAAATATTATTTTTCATGTTTTTCCTCCACTATGCCCGGATACAATAATATTCCGCACAGAAGTAAAAATATATTCATAAATCCGTTTAATACAAACTGCTCTAACACACCGTACAACGCCAGAGTACCAATCATCACAAGCTCTTTGTAACACTCCATCCGGTACAATCTTAACATGGTTTTTAAGATAATTACAAAGAAAAGCACTGCTACAAGGATGCCTGCATAAAAAGTCACTTGCATGTAACTGTTATCGATCAGTCCATGATAACTTGTATAGAAAATCTCCTGTGTCCGCGGAAACAGCGATAGCCCCTGATCTTTATAATAGGTATTCATGATGTATACTCTTCCCGACACCAGATGATTAATCTTATAAAGCAGCGCATGATTTCCATTATAAAACAGTGTCGTAAACAGTGAAAATGCTGCACCGACCGGTACAGAGCACACCAGAACCGATTTTATGTTTTTACTTTTTACAACTTTATCAAATAAGATCAGCACCCAGCAGAAAAAGAATACAAGCACTCCCGTCCTGCAAAATGTCATCTTGTAAAAAACAAGTGCGATCAATGATGTCACTCCGCACCACAGGACATTTAATTTCTCATAATTATAGTATAATACTAAAAGTAACGCCAAAAATACCGTCAGAAATGCGGTATTAGGCTCTCCCATGGCAAACCCATATACATGCTGTTCCACATAGCCGGAATCGAGTTTTGTCTTTTCACCGATATCAAAAATTCCGATCAGGGAACCACCTGACAGTATCACCGCCGCCACACAGCGGATCCAGACTGCGATCTGTGCAATCACCGAAAAACGGCAGTTCTTCATCGCCACTACCGTCATGATCGACAGCAGCCACATATTCTGTCTTGTGATCACAGAAAGCATCACTCCGATTCCCATCATAACTGCGATCCAGAATACTTCCCACATGGTGTAGGTCGTAAAAACCATTTTAATCCCCCAGAACAGGATCGCTGTATAGAAAAACCATTTATAGATATTGTCCCCGTGATCATAGGAAAATGCCTTCATCAGAATGTTGATTGCAAAATATGCATAAAAAGAGACAACGCCGATTTTTTTAACGTCAGCATTTTTTAAAAATGTTCGTACCGTGTTCATATGTTATCCCTCAAAATTCCGTTCTTTTTTGCCGGACACCTGTACGCCCGCATAAACCGCTACTTCTACAATAACACCAAAAAATGCTCCCGCCACAGCTGCCTTGGCAATCTCCCGCTTAAACTCCTGTATCGTCGGAGCATAGGCGAGATACCTTTTTTGGGCATCTGCCACATACGGCTCATCTAACACATGCACTCCGTTTTTACCAATGCTCTCCCGTACGGTATCTTTGACTGCCTCCAACAGATAACCTGCAAATTCCAAAGCATCTTCTTCATTTTCCAGTGAGAATGTCCCATAAGTTCTCGGATATTTGACATGCACTGTCATCACATCCGAGGAAGTATTCTGCTCTAAGTCAAACATATCCTGATATGCCAGATATTCCATATCATATCCGCTTAGCTGCTTCATCTTCTCATAAGTGCTGCGGCTTTCTGCCACCGTGATCACCGTACCGACACGCTCTGCGGCACTCTCCCCGCTGTATTCTTCCACCATCAGAGAAGCCATGACGCGGTAATCATCCTCATAATTCTTCTCAGAAACAAAAGAACGGTTCGAGTAATATTTGTAGCCCCCTAAAAGCAGTGCTCCCGCCAATGCACCAAAAAGCATCAGCCACCATACCTTAAGATTTCCCTGCAGGATCTCCCATACCGTATATTCCCTGTCTGTTGCAACTTTCTTTTCTTCCACTGCATATTCTCCGTTTTTCATTCTATTATTTTCCTGCTGACTCGTGAGGTTTGTTTTTGACCACATATATTTTTCATTTTACCGCAAAACGCGCGATTTTAAAAGCCTAAATAACAATACAAAAAAAGATCCGCACTCCATTTCTGAAGCACAGATCTTTTTACGTTATCACTTTATTATTCAATTACAAGATCAAGCCAGTCATCCACCGGGACAAATCCTACATAAGTTTTGCCGGTATTAATCTTGATCTCATTGCCTGCTGCATCATAGTAGCGTGTCGGAGAAGTCATCTTCTCTTTCTTCCAGGTAACCGGAATCGCTTTTCCATTGGTCACATAATATCCACCGCCCTGGCTGACACAGTCGAAAATCAGATAACCGTGTTCATCATACTGGGTATATCCGCAACTCTGGATCAGAAGATTCTTAAAGCAGAGCTGTTTGTTGTCGTTACCCGGATCTACATGTGCTTTACCATACTCTGAGTAGTAGTAAAGCTGGTCATCCGCATTGTACTCTAAATAAGAACCATTGTGTGGGAACGGAAGATCCACGGTATTGGCATCGATTGCATCGGATGCAGAAGAAAGATCTACCGGATTACTCTCACTTGCAAACTGGTAATGCGGTCCCTCATAATAAGAAGTATATTCTTTTGAAACACCACTGTTTTCGAAGTTCTTGTCTAAATCTCCCGGTAAGATATATTCGGTATATTCTCTTGATTTGCCGTTATCCACACGTGAGAATGTACCACTAAAATTATCCACACTCGGATCTGCCATATATTCATCAATATAGAATGGACCGCCATCATGACAGATGACTGCATTCCACTCGGATGCAATCAGGATATTCGTCGGACGCACACTTCGGATGCTTCCTAACTGTTTGATGTTTTCCCAGTCTTTGACAAGTACCATAAATCTGGTGATTCTGCCGTTTAATGTGCTGTTCATCATCTCATAGACAACGTCTGCCTGTGATAAACCGTAATGTGGCAGTGCAATAGACTCATTGTCCACCATAACTGCGATCGGTCTCTGATTTTTAAGACTCTCATCAATCAGCTCGTTTGTCAGCTCACTGCGGTACATTCCCTCCGGAAGTACTTCCTCACTCTCGGTTTCAGCCTCTGTTGACTCTGTTCCAGCCTCTGTCATGGCAACTTCTGTCGAATCAGCCGCCGTCTCGTCTGTTTTTTTGTCGCCGCATGCTGCCATAGATGCCGCCATTGCAAGCGCAGTCAGCATTAAAATTGCTCTTTTCTTCAAAATAAATACCTCTCAACGTAATTATTTTGTGCTCTTTTGCACCGTTTCTGTTATTATACCACTTTTTATGACTTTTTTACCATCTTATTTTCACGTTTTAAGAAAACCTTAAGGTAAAAAGCTGTAATTCATAAATTACTTCTTTTTCCACTTTGCATACAGTGTCTTATTTCCGCTGCTTCCTTTATTGATGACAGTAACTTTCTTTTTAAATTTCTTATCTAAATACCATCCCTTAAATACATATCCTTTTCTTGTCGGATTTTTCAGTTTGATCGTCGAAGTCTTGTATGTATATGCAGTCGGATTCTTTTTGGCATTTTTTCCACCATTTAATTTATAGGTAATCTTATATTTCGTAAGTTTCCACTGTGCATACAGTGTAATGTTCTTCGTGAGCTTGATCTTTGCTTTGTTTTTATAAGACTTACCTTTTCCGTTTGCCTTGGTATTCCAGCCTGTAAACGTATAATATTTCTTCGAAAACTTATTTTTTGAGATCGCGGTGGAAACACCCTTTGCCATACTCTGCTTGCTCATGCTTCCCTTGCCGCCATTGCTCTTGAATGTGATCTTATAAGTTGTCAGCTTTGCGAGTTTCTTCAATGAAACACTGCTGTCCGCATATTTATTGCAGACTGCAACTGCCTTCACCGTCTTACCAGGGGAAACTGTAAATGCTCCCGTATAACGTGTGCCCTTTGAATATGCCGCATTTGGCTCACTTCCGTCTGTGGTATAATAAATAACTGCCCCAGATGTTTTCGATGTTATTTTTACTTTATAGGAGGTACCGCTTACCGACGCTGAAATAACTGGCTTTGCTACTGTCTGAGTGATTGTGGCAATCGTTCCCGGTGCTGTGGATGTCGCCCCGGAATCGATCGTACATGCCGGCAGGTAACCCTCCCAGATATCTTCTTCCGCATGGAAAACATAGGAACTATAATTTACTGTATCATAATAATTATCGCTTCTTTCAAAATAACCATAGTAAATGGTTCCGTCCGCATCATCCCATGTACAGTCTACATTGTACCAGGAATCGTTAAGACGCACTTTATTCCACTCGTGATAGTAACTTGTTACTGCTACGGCATCGATTCCTGAGCCATTGCACATCATCTCAAATGCCTGTGAATATCCCGCACATACCGTCAGATCTGTGCAAAATACACTGTAGGCAGACTGGGAATATGCCGTATCCTCATCTTTAAAATTATTATCATATAAGGTCTGGTTATATTCCACTTTATCAATGATCAGATCATGGATCATTTTTACCTTTTTCTCATCTGTTGAGCAGGCATCGATCTTCTTCTGCCAGGATGAAACCTGACTCTGCACTTTTTTTGTTGTAGCTGCACGTGCGGAACCATTTGCAAATGCAGGATAAACACAGCCTGCAATACCATAAGTTCCATTTTTTAAGTATGCACTCTTTAAGAAATAGTACTGTGGATTTGAATAACGGAAGATCTGATATACCTCCTCCATCTGCGATAATGACAGCGAACTGCTGCCTACTATATCAATATAATAGTAAGTTGTCCCACTGATATTGTATTTTGCTGCATCTGCCTGTGTTGTCATATACTTTAAACAAACTTTATTCAAAGCATCCCAGTATGCCTTTTCCTTACTGCTTAACTGATTATAAAAATAATAACTTCCATATTTTTCCCAGGTACTGTTATAATAAGCAGATGATTTTAAAATATTTTCTGCTTCTTCCTCTTCCGCAGTTTCGCCATCCAGTGTGATTTCACCAACTGCTTCAAACGGCAGAAGACCCGTCGGCATTCCTGTAAGTGCAGCCGCCCTGGTTTCCGCCTCCTCAGTTTCTTCGACCTCTTCGGTTTCCAGTATTTCTGTCTCCTCCACCGTCTGCGTTTCCAGTGTTTCTGTTTCCCCGGCCGTCTTAGTCTCCACTTCCTCAGTCTCTGCCGTTTCTGACACTTCAATTTCCGTTGCTTCACTCTGTGTCACTCCGGCTTTCTGCTCCGTCTGACTCGCATTTTCTGTATCTTTGTCCTCTGCGTCAGCCTGCTCCGTCCCAGTTTCGGTTTCAGTTTCCTCACTCTGCACTTCTTTCTGAAGTTCTGTTTCCGTTTCCGGCGTAATCTCCTCCGTCTGCTCTTCTGTAATCTGTGCCGCATAAACAGAACCGGTCTCCGCCGGTGCAAGCACAGTCCCCACAGTGACAAAGACTGCCATAAACACTGCCAATACCTTTTTCTTCATACCTAACCTCCTGCTTATCTTTGACACTATTTCACTTTTTCCATATCCTCACGGTTTGTGTCCGAAACGATATAGTGTGGTCTTTTTTTGACTTCCAGATATGTTTTTGCAATATACTGTCCCATAATTCCCATACAGAATAACTGTATGCCGCCGATCAGCGTAATAATACATACGGTTGATGCCCAGCCATCGACCGGATCACCAAAGATCAGTTTACGGATAATGATAAACACAACTGCGATAAACGAAACAAATGTCATAAACATTCCAAACCAGGATGCCACGGAAAGCGGTGCCTGTGAAAAGTTAATCACACCATCAATCGCATAGCGAAACAGTTTCCAGAAACTCCACTTTGTTTCCCCTGCCACACGGTTAACGTTCTCATATGGAAGCCAGTATGTCTTAAAACCGATCCACCCAAAAATTCCTTTTGAAAAACGGTTGTACTCTCCCATCTCGACGATCGCATCAACCATGCTGCGTTTCATCAGTCGGAAATCTCTCGCACCATCCACAATATCCGCATCTGAAATCTTATTGATCAGACGGTAAAATCTTCTTGCAAACCAGCTTCTGATCACCGGCTCTCCTTTTCTTGTTGCACGGCGTGTTGCCACACTGTCATATTCCTGATTCTCCAAAATATCGAGCATCTGCGGCAATAATGCCGGTGGATCCTGCATATCTGCATCCATGACTGCTGCATAATCACCGGTCACATTACAAAATCCGGCATACATTGCAGCTTCCTTGCCAAAATTTCTGGAAAATCCGATATAAGTCACATGATCATCTTCTTTTGCGAACTCTTTCAAAAGCCCCAGTGTACCATCCTTTGATCCATCATTGACAAAAATCATCTCATAATCACAGTCCATGGACTGCATCACTTTTTTTGTTTCCCGATAAAAAATCGGTAACGCCTCCTGCTCGTTATAGCATGGAACAATCAATGAAATCTTCATTTGTTTCTCTATTCTCCTTTTTCTTCATCCTCATTTTGTTTCGTCCAGGTACGCTCGCTGATGATATAGCGCGGCCTTGCCTTGACTTCCATGTAAATTTTTCCAATATATTCGCCCAGCACGCCAAGACAGACAAGCTGTACACCTCCCATAAAACAGATCACACAGACGGTACTTGCCCATCCGGTCACCGTTCTGCCGCAGATCTGTGTAATAACGGCCCATAAAACTCCAACAAAACTTAACACAGACACGCCAATTCCAAGACCTGAAATAAGACGGAGCGGTTTTACACTTAAGCTCGTGATCCCGTCAATCGCCAGATTGACCATCTTTGCGAGCGGATAATGCGATTTCCCTGCGATCCTCTCATGCCTCTCATAAAAAACACTCGTACTCTTGAATCCAACCAGCGGGATCATCCCGCGCAGAAATAAATTTACCTCTTTAAAACCTGCAAATTCCTTTAATACCCTCGCCGATATCAGCCGGTAATCTGCATGATTATAAACGGTTTCCACCCCCATCCGCATTAAGACCTTATAAAAAGCCTGTGCCGTAAATCGCTTAAAGAAGGTATCCGTATCACGGCTGCTTCTGACACCATAGACCACTTCCGCCCCGTCATAGTAAGCATCCACCATCGCTTCCATCGTTGCGATATCATCCTGCCCGTCACAATCGATCGATATCGTAATGTCACTGACATCTTTTGCCTCCATCAGTCCTGCAAGGACTGCATTCTGATGTCCTCTGTTGCGGCTCTGACAGATTCCAATAAAGTGTGGATTCTCCCTGGCAAGTCCTTCTATAATCTCCCATGTTCGGTCCTTACTCCCGTCATTGACAAAAAGGATGCGGCTCTCTTCACTTATCTTTTCTTTTTCGATCAGCAACTGTAATTCCTCTAAAAACAGACCAGAAGTTACCGGTAAAACTTCTTCCTCATTATAACACGGAATTACCATATATAAGACTGCCTTCATTTACTTTCTCCCTTTAATTCTGTTCAATTATGCCCTCAGGCTCTATCAACCCCCTGCCCGATACAACTTTTTATTTCCGGAAAACCCATAATTTACTGATCACATAATTCAATACGATCACAATGATCTGGGCTGCAATTTTTACCACCATGCTTCCAAATCCCAGTTTTGTGATAAACACGAAAAGAATCACTTCCTCAACAACTAACGTTGCAACTCTTCCACCGAAAAAATTCATCATCTGTACAAAAAATTCTTTCGCGCCATTTGTCTTCCCGTCAAATACCCAGATACGGTTTGTAAAAAAAGCAAATAAAACCGCTAAAATCCATGAAAAAATGTTTGCGACAAGCTCGTTCATTCCCAGTGAAACATTAAAAAAGGCATATGTGATAACACTTATCACAAATGTCAATCCACCGAAAAACAGATATAAAAGCATTTCCTTATGTTTTTTATAAAACGGTTCAAAGATATTTAAAACCGGCAGATGCATCAGCCGGTCAAAAATATCCGGTTTCCTTGTATCCATAAATTTCTCCGTTCCCTTCTCTTTAACGTATCATAACGTTTCTATTATAGAGCACACGGGATTGCCTGTCAATGAAACAGGAGCATCCGCAGGGATTTCGCTTTTAACTTTTTTATCTATGCATTTTTATAAATAATCCAGTTATCAGCATTCCATCTGCGGTTACCCTTCGTTCCTGGTCAATACGCGCAAATTTCCCCCTGCTTTTTCCCTATATATTTTTTCTGGTGATTTTCTATCCGCCTATCGCTCCTTCCCGGAATACCCGGTTACGTTTTATGATATCAATCATTTCTTCATGTATGCTGCGTATTTCATCCGGGTTTATTCTGGAGAGAAGGTCGCGGACTGCATCAACTTTTGGAATCCTTCCACTGATACAGTTTTTCAGTCTTTTCAACATGCTTTCAGGGGCTGAAAAAATGGTATGGAAACTTTCATACTGCAGCATCAGAAAAAGCAGTACCGGCATGACAATGTTAAACAATGGAATAGATTTTCTTTTTCTTTCGTCCGTTAAACACTTGATTTTTTGCGGGATTTTATATACACTCTTCATATAAGTTAGCAGTTTCTTCAATGCTAATTTTTCATTCAGGACACCTTCTTTCGTATGTTTTGTTCCATAACATAATTATACAATAAAAGGTGTCCTTTTTGAGTGATTATACAGAAAAAAACAGTAATTTGATACCCAAAATTGATATCCCCTGCTTTGCCTGGAATTCACAGGCAGAACAGGGGTTTTTATTTTTTAAAGCGAAATCTCTGGACATTCACTCTTTCATCCGATTGTACATGCCCTGCCTATACAACCGCCTCAATAATCACTTTGTCATTAAAAACAATTTCCCGGATGCCTGTTTTCTTTTTCCTGTTAAAATTAAAACTGACCATATATCCTTTATTCACATGATAATCGTCCAGATATCCAGCTAACTGTTTCTCTCCACGATTGTTATATTCCTGTCCCCTCCAGATCTTCATTTCAATCACATACTGATGTCCACGATAATCTACAATCACATCTGTGCGTTTCTGTCCTCTTGTCTGTGCTTCAATATAATAATTTCCAGTGCCATTAATGATCGGACGTAAATAAAGCAAAAAATATTTTCGTCCTTCCTCTTCCAAAAATTTTTCATTTTGATCCCCATACAGATCATGAAAATGAACCACAAATTTTTCTAAGATCAATCGCATATTCAGACAGCCATTGACGATAAACTGATTTTTATCCATTAATGATGCAGCGTATATTTCCTTTTTCTGCATATCTGCCGCAGACAGATAAAAATTGTACAGCCACGTTTCAAATATACGGTTTGCAACCACAAGCATACCATTTTTATTTTTTACAAATCCAAACATGGATGCAACGCCGATCGACGGCTCATAATAATTAAAAACAATCGGCTTTCCGGTAAAAAGCAGAGACTTTAGCATATCATTTAATTCAGGATAACTGACAAGTTTCTCACTCAAAGACTCAAACAGCATGTTTTTTTCTGCCAGAATCAGTCTTTGTGCCTCATAAAATCCTTCTATTGTCCATGCCGCTGATTTCGAACCATAAGTTTCTTTTTTGCAGACTACTTCATCCATCAACTGACATAACCTCGAAACAAGGAACGGATAACCGGAAGTATCATCAAACAACAGTCCCGCTATCTCATTTTTTGAAAAACTCATGGAAATATCAAAATCCGCTGCAATATTCCACGGGTTGTTATACCTGTGCTCATCTTCCGGGCGTATCTTTCCCCTTAAATTCTTTACATCATATACCCCAGCCAAAATAACTGACCGGAATGTCGGATATATATCACGCTCCATATACTGGGCGCGGAGCTGTGCAAGAAAATCTAAAAACACCTGGTTATTTAATGCACTGTCCACCTCATCGATCATCAGGACGATCGGTTTATCCGAAACTGCACAGATATCTCCCAGCTGTTCAAAGAGTGCTTTCAATGCAAAAAAATCATTCTGTGAAGCCACACTTTTCTCCAGTTGTGCCATTGCTTCATTTAACTGTTCTGTTTTATTGACCGGATTTCTTTTCAACGATCTCAAAAAGGAATTTGCAAAAGAACGTGAAAAAATTGTTTCTGTCTGAAACTCGGCACTCCCAAAAGTCTGGAAGTCCATTGAAACCACATAATATTCTCCCTGCAGATAAAGATACAGTGCACGAAGCGTCGTAGTCTTTCCGTATTGTCTTGCCCTGTTAATCGTAAAATATTTTCCAGCATCCACGAATACTTTGATTTTTTTCAGACGTTCATCCAGATTTACCATATAATGCTCTTTCGGAATACAGACTGCTGTTGTATTAAACACTTTCGGCACGCAAATTACCTCCATTTTTCCGACTTCTGCCCTTATATATCTGCTTTTTATTATACCTCTCACATGTAGCATTTACAAACCGTTTTTGTGCCCGTTCTTTCTTTTAAACTCTGCTATTGTTTTTTATCTGTCAGAATTTACCAACATATTTTTTCTCCCCCTGTAAATAATAGGATTAGGACATACAGTAATTCTTACTTGTAAATCCTAATAACAAACAACAGATTAATTTACGGAGGTGAAATCCATGAGTGGATCTAACAATTCTGGTTCTAACACCAGCAAAATGGCTGTACCACAGGCAAAAGAGGCTATGAACCGTTTTAAACAGGAAGTAGCAAGCGAGATCGGTGTACCGTTAAAAGAGGGTTACAATGGTGACCTTACTTCTGCACAGGCAGGAAGCATCGGCGGCGAGATGGTCAAAAAAATGATCATGAAACAGGAAGAGCAGATGTCAGGGAAGTAAAAAACAACTTCCCGCAAGTAAAAAACAACTTGCCGCAAGTAAAGACAACTTGCCGCAAGACCAAAAACGGCTCCACATCCATGGTGTGATGTGAAGCCGTTTTTCTTATACAACATACACTTTACTATTTTTCATTCGCACGGTACACAAGTCCCTGACGGACATGCTCTACTGTCTCATCATCGGTAAAGTAACGCACGATCTCAAACGCAAACGGAATCGCTGTTCCCATACCGCGGCTTGTGATGATATTGCCGTCCACTACAACCTCATCCTCGCTGGTCGTCGCACCGGTTAATTTTTCCTCAAAACCCGGATGACAGGTTGCATGTTTCCCTTCTAACAGGCCTGCTGCGCCTAACACACTCGGAGCTGCACAGATCGCAGCAACCAATTTTCCTTCCTCTGCAAACTTGCGGATCACGGCATTGACGGTCTCATTTTCCAGTAAATGCATGGTTCCCGGCATACCGCCCGGAAGCACGATTCCATCCAGGTCTTCATATCCGGTTTCTTCTGCAAGCGCATCTGCTAAAAAAGTAACCCCGTGAGAGCTTGTCACTTCTTTTTTTCCGGTAATTGAGAGCATAACGATCTCCATTTTTGCACGACGCACAACATCAACTACGGTAAGTCCCTCAATTTCCTCACAGCCATCTGCCATGAAAATTCCAATTTTACTCATAAATATTTCCTGCCTTTCTAAAGCTTTTGTTTTCCATTTTTGTACAGATAAAGTATAGCAAACTGATTTTTTGTGGTCAATGACTTACATGTCTTCCAAAACTTCTTTTTTCCTGCCCCTGCAACTGCTATAATAGATGCAGTAGTGCTGTTTTCACGCACCAATTAAAAATTTTTTAAACCAAAAGGAGTTTCTACACCATGGAAATCGAACGCAAATATCTGGTAAAAACCTTACCTGACCACTTAGAACAGTATGCCTGTAAAGTGATCGAACAGGGCTACTTAAACACTAACCCGGTCGTGCGCATCCGCCGCTCCAATGACGATTACATTCTGACCTACAAGGGAAAAGGCATGATGGTGCGTGAGGAATACAATCTCCCCTTAAATGAAGAAGCATTTCTTCACCTGAAAGAAAAAATCGACGGAAGGCTGATTCAGAAACGCCGCTATCTGATCCCGCTTGCCCCCAAATATACGATCGAATTAGATGTGTTTGAGGGAGATCTCGCACCACTGCTGCTCGCCGAAGTAGAATTTGAAACAGAGGAAGAGGCCAATATCTTCACTCCGCCGGAATGGTTCGGAGAGGATGTCACATTTTCCGGCAAATACCACAACAGCCAGTTAAGTAAACTTCCGTAACCTAAAATGGGTGTGGCAAAACAGCCACACCCATTTTGATTTTTAAATTTTCCCACTGTCTTTCAGCAGTCCATACAGTGTCGGTGTAAAATGAAACTCCTCCATCATATGTTCCACCTCTGTGAGGTAATTTTGTTTTACCGCACGCGGCACGATCTTCTTCTGTACTGCACGGATCAGGATATTCTTTGGCGTATGCGCAAAATCAACAAACTCTAAAAGCTGTGTTTTGTATCCACACACCTCCAGCAGATTCGCACGTATCGCATCTGTCGCAAGCGCGGAAAAACGCTCTTTTATAATGCCATAGCGCGTCAGTAATGAAAACTGCTCCGTCTTTATCTGTCCGTTTAACTCATGCTGACAGCACGGTACGGAAAAAATCATCTTTGCATCCCACTGAACCGCATTATAAAGCGCATAATCCGTCGCCGTATCACAGGCATGCAGTGTCACTACCATGTCTACCGGAAACGGTGTCTGATAGCCGTTGATGTCCCCCAGTTCAAAATGCAGATTGTGATAGCCATATTTCTCCGCCGCAAGATTGCAGTTTTTGATCACGTCCTCTTTCAGATCAAGTCCTACGATCTGCACGTTCATTTTTTTGATCTCCGCAAAATAATAATACAGGATAAAAGTCAGGTAAGACTTTCCGCAGCCGAAATCAATGATATTTAAGTGATCATACGGATAATCCCGCACTCCGTCCTCGATGATTTCAAGGAAACGGTTGATCTGCCGGAACTTATCGTACATAGTGCGGACTACTTTTCCGTCTGCCGTAAAAACTCCCATATCAACCAGCGGTGGGATCACGGTTCCCTCTTCCAACAGATATTTCTTTTTACGGTTATGGGATTCCTGCACTTTTGCTGCACCCTCTGCCTGCTTTTTGCAGCGGTAAGTCACCTTTCCCTTTTTCGAGATCAAAAGCATATATTCACTGGTTCCATCCCAGGCATTTAACTGTAAAAATTCACTGCCGACACGCCCTGACAGATAATCTAAAAGTCCATCCGGTTCTATCTTTTCATGAAAAACCTGTTTCTGCGTATAAGCGGCTGCCTGGTAACCGGACGATTTTTTTTCAATCTCGATCTTGCGGTATTTTGCAGCTTTGTCAGAGGGTTTGCTGACGATCACCTTGTAAATCTCCTGCTGCGTGATCTGTTGTAATTTTGATTTTAATTCTTCTGAAACCATGTAATCTCCATTTTTGTACACTAATCTTCAACAAATAGCCGTGTGAAAAACAAACTCACAGTCTTATTTTCCACACAGATTATCTGAGACGTGTGCTCTCAAAACGCTGTCTGGTACGGATACACTGTTTGAGCTGCTCATAACGGTCATCGAGATCTCCTTCCGGGATCACAACGTCTAAAACAACTGCCATATTGTTGATCATTTTATCTGTAATGATATCGCGCATAGATGTCAGGATATTATACTTTTCCTCAAAGGAAACCGCATCCAAAAACTCCATAAGCTTAGGTTCTACCTGCTCTTCTGTATCAGATGAAGCACCTTTACTTTCCTGCGCTCCGACATCTCCTGACACAGCTTTGTTGCTCTGTACACTGATATCTCCTGACACGCGCTCATTCTCCCGTACGCTGGTATCTGCATTTCTTCCGTTCTGATTCTGTAGAATCGTCCGCCCTGTACTATGTCCAACACTATATCTTTGTGTCATGTCTGCAGACCGCTCACTGCCAGTCTGTGCTGCCTGCACATCCTCTTTCTTCTCCCGCTCCACCAGCTCAAACCGGTATTTCTGCGTCACCTCCGGATATTTTTCGTGATCCACTTCACTGGTAAACATGGTGAGTGGTCTTGCATACACGCCAAAATCTCCATATAACGCCTGGTAGATCACCAGTTTTTCTCCTGTTTCAGAATGTGTTGCAATTGCTACGATCTGATATAATTTATTTTTAAAATGGCGGTAGATCTCGCCACTTACCGGTATTCTTTCTGCCATACTGTTGCTGTCCTTTCTTTCAACTTATGCCGTATGTACTTCTGTCAATCCCGCAATTTCGTCCGGCAGTTCAAAACGGTTTAACATCTCCACTCCCTCTGCCACAAAATCGCGCTCAAAACTCAGGTTTGCCTGATATCCCATGATCATCAGATCATTGACCTGATCCATCAGGGAACATTCGTCCTCACACTCCCCGTGTACTTTTTTCGGCGGCTCCCCTGTTTTTTCATAAAACTGTTCCCGCAGTTCGTCCGTCTGGTTTTCATTGACGTTCGAATCTGCACGGTTTAAAATAGCACCTTTTCCGGGATTTGAAACAGGGTGCGCTGCCTGCGTGGGCTTTGCCGTATTCGATGCAGCCGTGCCATACTTCTGCTGCAGCCTCTGTTTTAATTCCTGCTGTCTTACTGATAAATCCCTCTGCATCGCATTTGCCGCATCCGCCAGAACATCCGGTCTTCCTGCATGACCACCATAAGAAACCTGTGTCTGTGGTACATTTTTTCTTCCTCCGCCGGGCTGATTCGGCACAGCCGCTTTCTTTTGTTTTCCTTCTTTTTTCTTTTTATCACTGTAAATCCCTGCTGCAATGCCAATAATTATCACAATCAGACCAAACAAATCATCCATAACTCTTCATGCTCCTCTCCTCTTTAACTTTGTAAAAATGTTATATATACAAAGTTCACTATTCGTATTATAATATTTTAATATACGTTTCTCAACAAAATTTTACTCTTTGGAGGATATATGTTACCAAAAAAATTAAAGCGGCTCTCTGACATGCAGTTGATCGCACTTGGTTTTCTTCTGCTTATCTTAGGCGGAACATGTCTTTTGATGCTTCCCTGCTCTTCCCGCACCGGCGAATTTACCCCTTTTATCACAGCACTTTTTACAGCAACAAGTGCCACCTGCGTCACCGGTCTTATTCTGGTCGATACCTATACACACTGGTCCTTCTTTGGACAGCTTGTATTATTACTTTTAATCCAGATCGGTGGTCTTGGCTTTATTACCATCGGAACTGCTGTTTCCCTGGTGCTGCGCAGGAAAATCGGTCTCAAAGAGCGCGGCTGGATCAAGGAAAGTTTCAATGTATTAGATATCGGCGGCGTAGTACGGCTGATCAAACGTGTATTAAAGGGAACCGTACTATTTGAAGGAATCGGTGCACTGCTGTTATTTACCCGCTTTTATCCTGAAATGGGTTTTTTTAACGGACTTTATTACAGCATCTTTCATTCCATATCTGCGTTTTGCAATGCGGGTTTCGACATCATGGGAAAATACAAACCATATTCCTCTTTTACCGCCTATTATGACGATCCAATCGTAAGCTTTACGCTGTCTGCATTAATTCTGATCGGCGGCATCGGATTTATCGTCTGGAGTGATATCATTGACCACAAATGGCACTTTAAAAAATATGCCCTGCAGACAAAAATGGTCTTGAGTTTTTCGGCAGTTCTGGTATTTGGCGGAGCTTTACTGTTTTATTTGCTGGAACGAAATAATCTTTACGCCGATATGAGCACGACAGGCATCATCTGCAGTTCTTTTTTCAGTGTGATTACACCAAGAACTGCCGGTTTTAATACACTTGATATTGGCTCTCTCACAGAGGGTGGCAAACTGCTTACCATTATCCTGATGTTCATCGGAGGCGGTTCCGGTTCCACGGCGGGCGGCGTCAAAATGGCAACCATTTTCGTTCTGCTCCTGCATCTGCGCTCCACGCTCTTAAGAACGACCGGAACAAATATTTTTGGCCGCAGGATCGAAGACGACACGATCACAAAAGCTACAGCCCTGCTATGTACCTACCTGTTTGCCGGACTTACCGCAACCCTCGCAATCTGCGGCATGCAGGGTTTTCCGCTCGGAGATACGCTTTTTGAAGTCATATCCGCAATCTGTACTGCCGGAATGACAACCGGACTGACCGGACAGCTTAATTTTATCTCGCGGCTTATCATTATTTTTCTGATGTATATCGGTCGTTTGGGAAGCCTTTCCTTTGCACTTTCCTTTACCGATCACAAAAAACTGACACATATCATGCAGCCGGTAGAACGCATCAACATCGGCTGAGAAAGGAATTTACTTATGAAATCAATTTTAATTATCGGACTCGGACGTTTCGGCACCCATTTATGTCAGGATCTTGCCAGACTTGACAATGAGATTATGATCGTTGACAAAGACGAAGCAAGCTTAGAAGACCTTCTTCCCCTTGTGGTCAGCGCCAAGATTGGCGACTGCACCAACGAAAAAGTATTAAAAAGTCTTGGTGTCGGAAACTTTGATTACTGTTTTGTCTGTATTGGTGAAAATTTTCAGAGCAGTCTTGAGATCACAAGCCTGTTAAAAGATCTTGGAGCAAAATATGTTGTCAGCAAGGCCAACCGTGATATCCACGCAAAGTTCCTGCTGCGCAACGGCGCGGACGAAGTTATTTATCCAGACCGTGATATTGCAGAAAAAGTTGCAGTCCGTTTTTCTGCAAATCAGGTCTTTGACTATGTGGAACTCGGAAATAATTTTTCCATTTACGAAATTGCCCCTCTGCCGGAATGGATCGGTCATTCGATCAGGGACGTCAATGTCCGCGTCAAATATAATGCAAATATCATCGGCATCAAAGCTGAAAACGGCATGGAACTGATGCCTAATGCAGAGTATGTGTTCCGTAGAGAAGAACATCTGATGATCATCGGGCATAAGCGGGACATGGAAAAGATTTTGAAGAAATTATAAGTGCATTTCTTTTTCATAAATGTCTGCTGCCTCTTCTAACAGTTTTCGGATTTCAAGATGCTGCGGGCACTGTGCCTCGCATTTTCCGCATTTGATGCAGTCTCCGGCTTTACCGCTTCTGTCGATCTGACAGCGGTAAGACCCCCGCGTCACATCCGTCACTCCAAACTGTACGCCCATGTTGTAGACTCCAAAAATATCCGGGATACGGATCTTTTTCGGACATCCCTCCACACAGTAACGGCAGTTGGTACAAGGAATCGTTGGAAGTTTTTCGAGTTCTTCCACCACCTTTCCAATTGCCTGCTGCTCTTTATCCGTGAGCGGCTGAAAATCTTTCATATAAGCCGTATTGTCCTGTAACTGCTTTAGATCCGACATCCCGCTTAACACCAAAATTACATTGGGCAGTGATGCCGCATACCGGACCGCATAAGATGCATAGGAAGCATTTTCATCCAGCGCACTTAAGATCCTCGCCGGCTCTCCGACCATATTTGCTAACGTACCGCCCTTGACAGGCTCCATCACGATCACAGGTACTCCATGCTTTTCTGCCACCTCATAACATTTGCGTGACTGCACGTTCTCAGACTCCCAGTCATAATAATTGATCTGAAGCTGCACAAACTCCATCTCCGGATGATTTGTCAGAATCTCATCCAACACATCTGCCTTATCGTGGAAAGAAAATCCGATATGCCGGATCTTTCCCTCCGCTTTCATGCTCTGTACAAACTGAAATCCGCCTAAGTTCTCTGCCTCTTTGACCCGGTCTTTATTCATGGCATGTAAAAGATAAAAGTCAAAATACTCTACCTGGCATTTTTTTAGCTGTTCCTCGAAATACTTTCCGTAGTCAGCGTACTCTTTGACCAGCCATACCGGCATCTTGCTCGCAAGGAAAAAACGATCCCTCGCATACCGTTGTACCAGACAGCGTCCGACTGCTTCCTCGGATCTGCCATTGTGATATGGATATGCGGTGTCAAAGTACTTAAATCCCTGTTCGATGTAGGAATCGATCATCTCGCAGAACGCTGCGTCGTTGATATTTTCTGTGCTGCCGTCGGTTACCGGGAGACGCATGCAGCCGAATCCCAGTTTCTTTGGCATTTCTTTAGTTAACTCGCTCATTTGTGTGTGCCCCTTTCTTTTAGGTTGTTATAATAGGATAATAAAGCCTTGGGCGAAACTCTTTTTCAAGTTGTGGTGGTCGTTGTGTGGCGGGCACCTGTTTAACGAAGGCACGCTCTCGCTGCGTGTCGCTCGTAGCGGATACTAAGGGAGCAAAATACGCTCCCTAAGTACCGACGGCTCCCCAGCACCTTCTTATAAACAGGTGCCCGCCGCACAACTACGCTACGTTCTTGAGAGTTTCGCATTGGCAAACCTTTCTTTTTATTATAGCAACCCAAAGGAAAGCTGTATAGTATTCTTTTTCATGCAGGTACGCAGGCGGTCGGCACGACTCGCCCTACAACTCCCCGTGGGCGGGCGGCACGGCAACGCCCACACCCCGGCGTGAGATGCTGGGTTTGACGGCTGGGAGGGGCGGGTGGCGGGGGCTTTCGGCTGGGGTGACTTTGGAAGGAAATTAGAAAATCTTAGTGTCCCTGCCAACACACAGCGATGTGCTGCCACGGATGGCAGCACAAACCCCGGTCGAGCCACGGATGGCTCGTCTGGGGTGCTCGCGTCCGCCTTCCACAACCTCCCGCAGGGGCACTTAGAATTTCTTATTCCCGCACAACGGAACCCCAGCCGAAAGCCCCAGCCACCCACACCGCACCAGCCGGCAAACCCAGCCACCCCACTCCCACAAAAAAAGCAGAGCCACCCATGCCCTGCTTTTTCATTCCCGCACCTTAACTCTGGTACACCTCAATAAAGTTCTTCACAACCTCCACCAGCTTTTCATATCCCATGGAAGTCGTATCCAGACAGAAATCATAGTTTCTCGCATCATACCAGTCCTTCCCGGTATAATATTTATAATAATCCGCACGGTGCTTATCGATCTTTTCGATCTTATTCTCCGCATCCCGCCCGGTGATTCCGTCATGCTCCATTACACGGACGATACAATCTTCCTTCGGTGCAAAGAAAAACAGACGGAGCACATTCGGATCATCCTTTAACACATAATCCGCACATCTTCCGATAATGATACAGGACTCTTCCTCCGCCAGTTCACGGATCACTTTTGCCTGATAATTAAACAGGTTGTCATCCGATACAAAATCTGCGCTCTCCGGCGGAATCACACCGCCCTTATACGGATTTTTGCGTGCAATACGAAACAAAGGTGATTTCTTTAATTTTTCATCGGTCTGTCCGAAAAGCGCCTCATTGATGCCGCTGTCATCGGATGCCATTCTTAAAATCTCTCTGTCGTAGCAATTAATTCCAAGTTCTTCTGCGAGCAGCTTACCCAGCGTACGTCCGCCGCTGCCGTAGCTTCTTGCGATTGTAATCACTGTTTTTTTCATTGCTGCATCCCCCTATTCTCCAAGATATGCTTTCTTGATCGATTCGTTATTCATCATTTCCTTTGCATCACCGGAGAGAACAATATTGCCGGTCTCCAGTACATATGCACGGTCAGCGATGGATAACGCTTTCTTCGCATTCTGCTCTACTAAAAGTACGGTTGTTCCACCCGCAGAGATTTCACGGATAATGTGGAAAATCTCTTCCACGAGAATCGGAGAAAGTCCCATAGACGGCTCATCCATCAGGATGATCTTCGGTTTTGACATCAGCGCACGCCCCATGGCAAGCATCTGCTGCTCACCACCGCTTAAGGTTCCTGCAAGCTGGTTTTTACGCTCTTCCAGTCGTGGAAAACTCTCATATACTTTTGCTAATGACTCTGCGATCTCCTGTTTATCTTTTCTGGTATATGCACCCAGTTTTAAGTTTTCATATACGGACAACTCTGCAAATACACGACGTCCCTCCGGCACATGCGCCATTCCCATGGAAACGATCTTGTGTCCCGGGATCTTTGAGATATCACATCCCTCAAAAATAATCTCGCCCGCCGCAGGACTCAACATACCGGTGATCGTCTGCAGCGTTGTCGTCTTTCCGGCGCCGTTTGCACCGATCAGCGCAATGACTTCTCCCTCATTGACCTCAAAGGAGATTCCCTTGATTGCCTGGATCACGCCATAGTATACTTCCAGATTCTTTACTTCAAGCATTGCCATAACTTAAAACCTCCTTTCCTATTCACCTAAGTATGCCTTGATAACCTGTGGATCATTCAGGACTTCTGTCGTTTTACCCTCTGCTAAAACCTGTCCGAAGTTTAACACGGTAAGTTTCTCACAGATACCGGATACCAGTTTCATATCATGCTCGATCAGAAGCACTGTCATGTCAAACTCATCTCTCACAAAATGAATTGTCTCCATCAGCTCTTTTGTCTCGTTCGGGTTCATACCGGCAGCCGGCTCATCTAAGAGCAGAAGCTTTGGATTTGTCGCAAGTGCTCTCGCGATCTCAAGTTTTCTCTGTTTACCATAAGGAAGGTTGGATGCAAGAAAATCTGCTTCCTTCTCAAGGTCAAAGACTTTTAAAAGTTCCATTGCCTTCTCATTCATCTCTTTTTCTGCCTTATGGTACTTTGGCAGACGCAAAATTCCGGTCAGTGTGGAATAAGTGATCTGATTGTGCAGACCGATTTTTACATTATCAAGTACGGACTGGTCTTTAAACAGACGGATATTCTGGAATGTACGGGCAATCCCTGCTTTGTTGATATCGATCGTCTTTTTCCCTGTGATATCCACTCCATCTAACGTGATTGATCCGTCATTCGGTGTATATACACCGGTGAGCATATTAAATACGGTCGTTTTTCCGGCACCGTTTGGTCCGATCAGTCCGTATAACTGTCCTTTTTCAATCGAAATATGAAATCCGTCTACTGCACGCAGACCGCCAAAGGAGATACCAAGATTTTTTACTTCCAATAAACTCATGTTACTGTACTCCTTTCTTTGTGTTCTTTTTCAGTTTTGCAGCTACACGCTGTCTGAACTCAATACATTTCGGTGCCCAGTTAAAGAGCATCATTGCGATCAGTACGATGGAATAAATCAGCATACGATAATCGGAGAGTCCACGCAGTACCTCCGGCAGCAATGTCAGGATCACAGCCGCAATGATCGAACCGCGGAAGCTTCCCATACCACCTAATACAACAAATACAAGGATCATGATCGACATATTGTAACCAAAGTTTGCAGGTGTCGCTGTAACAGTAGACAGATTGTGCGCATATAAAACACCGCCTGCTCCCGCGATCGCTGCAGAGATCGTAAATGCCATCAATTTAAATTTTGTAATGTTAATACCAACCGATTCAGCTGCAATACGGTTATCACGGATCGCCATGATGGCACGTCCGCTTCTGGAATTTACCAGATGATATACAATGAAAAGACAGATCAGAATCATAATCACGCCGGCGGTAAAGCTGGATAAGTGCGGAATCTTTGCAATTCCTTTTGCACCATTGATCAGCCACTCTCCCTCATCAGAAAGTTTGATTGCATTTCCGTTTGAAATTGCAAAATGAAAACCATCGGTATCTTTTGCGATATAAAGTACGTTGATCACGTTTTTGATGATCTCACCAAATGCAAGCGTTACGATTGCAAGATAGTCACCTCTTAAGCGCAGTACCGGGATACCGATCAGGAATCCGAAAAATGCTGCTACAGCGGTTCCGATAATTAAAACGATGATAAACAGCAGAATCTGGTTTGGGATCACATTCTGTAAAAGTTTTGTTGCAAATGCACTTGAAAAAGCACCGACACACATAAATCCTGCATGTCCGATACTGAGTTCCCCTAAATAACCCACGCACAGATTTAATCCGATCGCAACAATGGAATAAGTGCACATCGGCACTAAAAGTCCCTGCATCAGGGAGGACAACACTCCTGCTGCAATCAGTATCTGGACGATAAGATAGGCCACAATTACCATCGCAAAGGTAATCAGATGGTCTAATGTACTTTTTTTCATTGATTTTACATTTAATTTTGACATATCATTACTCCAATCTGACCTTATACTTTTTCGTGGATCTGTTTTCCAAGAATACCGGTCGGTTTTACAAGCAGTACAATGATCAGTACTGCAAACACGATTGCATCTGACAACTGGGACGAAATATAAGCACGTCCTAAGATCTCAATGATACCAAGCAGGATACCACCAATCAGTGCTCCCGGAATAGAACCGATTCCTCCGAATACCGCTGCGGTAAATGCTTTGATACCAGGCATGGAACCTGTATAAGGAGTCAGTGTAGGATATGCGGAGCAGAACAGCACACCTGCGATTGCCGCAAGCCCGGAGCCAATTGCAAAGGTCAGTGAAATTGTTGCATTGACATTCACACCCATCAGCTGTGCTGCATCTTTATCCTCAGAAACAGCAAGCATAGCCTGTCCGGCTTTTGTTTTTTTGATAAAAATCATCAGACCAGCCATGATGATGACACAGGCAAGAACCGTCACGATCGTGGTTCCTGAGATTGTAAGACTTCCACCTGCAAGTTTTAAGGACGGCAGTGTTACAACATTTGTAAAGGACTTTGTGTCTGCACCGAATAATAACAGTGCGGCATTCTGTAAAAAGTAGCTGACACCGATCGCTGTAATCAATACGGCAAGCGGGGTAGCACGTCTGAGTGGTTTGTAAGCAATTTTTTCGATGACGATACCAAGAACCGTACAAACAATAACAGACAGAACAACTGCCACAAGTGGCGGCCATCCCTGACCGTTCATGGCAAGGAATACCACATAACAGCCGATCATGATAACATCTCCATGTGCAAAGTTTAACATCTTTGCGATACCGTATACCATGGTATATCCCAGTGCAATGATCGCATAGACGCTTCCAAGACTGATACCATTGATCAGGTAAGATAAGAAATTCATAACAATCCTCCATTCTTACTTTATAACGTTAATACATTGATTTTTTTATTATACCATTTGAAATACTTGTATACAATCTTTTTGTTTCAAAAAACGCCACAATGTGACGTTTAAAAATATTCTGTCATAAGTATAAAAGGGGCTGACTGCGACAGCTTCGTCTGCAAACAACCCCTTTCTTTCCTTATAAAATAACTATTTATTTTTTATTTCATTTACATTGCTGCGTAAGCACCATCTTTGATCACTACTGCCTTAGGAGCCTTGCTGACCTCTCCGGTTGCCTGCCATGTCATTCCCTCACCTGTCAATCCATCTACAGAGATCGATGTCATTGCTCCGGTTAATGCAGTGCCCAGATCAGAAGCACTCATATCCGGTGTTGCACCTGCCTGCTCGATAGCTGCTTTGATAACATAGATTGCATCGTAAGCATCTGCTGCGAACTGGTTTGGAACATCGCCATATTTCTCTTTGTATGTGGAAACAAATGCTTTTGTTTTCTCATCATCTGCATCTGCAGCGAATGGAGTTAATAACATAACACCTTCCGCTAAAGATGTATCAAAGTTCTCAACGCCAAGGATTCCGTCCATACCATCAACACCGAAGAAAGCCGGCTCATAACCCATACCGTTTGCCTGGGTTAAAATGATAGATGCCTCTGTATAGTAAATCGGTAAGAATACTAAGTCAGCGCCTGCAGACTGCGCTTTCTGAAGCTGTGTGGAAAAATCTGTCTTGGAATCTGCTGTAAACGCTTCCTCAGCTACAACCTCAAGTCCTTTATTCTGTGCCTCTTCCACGAAAGTAGCTTCGATACCGGAAGAATATACGCTCGAACTGTCATAGATGACTGCAACTTTTGTTCCTAAATTGTTGTCTGCAATGTACTGTGCAGAAGCTGTACCCTGGTTCGGGTCTGTAAAGCATGCCTGGAATACATTATCGTTTGTGATAACATCTGTGGATGATGCGGATGGTGTAATCTCAAACATACCATCCTCTGCTGTCTTGTCTGCAACTGCTACACAAGGTGTGGTTGTAACAGTTCCCATTAAGATCTGCATACCCCAGTCTTTTAATGAGTTATATGCATTGACGGATTTCTCTGCATCGTTCTGATCATCCTCTGCTTTGAATGCAAGCTGATATCCGTTTGCACCGCCAGCTGCATTGATCTCATCCACTGCCATCTGTGCTGCGTTCATAACTGCGTTTCCGTAAATTGCTGCATCACCGGTTGTCGGTCCGATGCTTCCGATCTTAAATACAGAACCGTCTGCTGCACTGTCGTCTGATGCGCTGCTGTCTGCTCCTGCAGATGCATTGCCTGTTGATATGTTTCCTGCTGAACTGCCACAGCCTGCCAGACAACTTACTGCCAGTGCTGCTGTTAAAAACATACTTACCGCCTTTTTCATAATAGCCTCCATTCCTGCCCATTTTTCAGGGCATCACAAGTTTGTGTTCGAGCACAAATCTTGTGTGTGAAAAATGTAATTTTTCACACTTTTTCCTCCATTCATCTTCCGCACCTTATATTGTCATGATATTTCATACATTTGCGAAAGCTCTGAAACTTGTTGTTGCAATAATAGCAAAAATATACACTTTGCACAATATTCAGATTCACCTAAATTCTTGATGGATTTTAATCATAATTATACAAAGTGACATGTTTCATAACTTTTAGTTATATATAGCATGAATCATACGAATAAAAGCATCCATATCCTCTTTTAACCCTGCTGCTTCGATGCTGTCTGCATAACGGTCCGTAAAATTTTCCTTCAGATAATCCGAAAGGAACTGATTGCGCTGTCCATTTTCCATATCAGCAAGTGTATCTTTCTCTTCACGAATCAAATAAAATGCAAGTGCAAAAAAATCCGGTGCTTCCCATGCCGCAGCATCCTTTAACACTGCCTGTATGTTTTCCAGCTCGCTGCGCAGCATAAGTGTGCTGATCTTTGCATCCGGCATTCCAAGCTCCGATGATGCCGTCTTTAAACACTTTACCGTTGAACCGTAATCCGGATCGTCCTCCCGGATCGAACATATGTGATAAACATGATCTAAATCCACGATCAAAGAATCCAGGATTTTTTTTACATCCCGTTCCGGTTCCTCCGTCATTTCATCCAGTAAAAGTTCTATCTTACGCTGTGCACGTTCTAAATGTTCCCTTGATGTTTTATAGTCTTTCTGAAGACTTTCTCCTGACCTCTGTGCCTCAGTTATTATTTTTGCCAGTTCACCGGCAGCTCCCTTTTCCATCCCGGCACCAGTCAGTTTCCCCTTCCATTCCTTTTCCCTGCTGCGCTGTTCCTTTTGTTTCTTTTTCTGCTCATTATCCCCAAATAGCAATTTTCTCTCCCCCTTCAAACTCCCGCCTGGTTTTAACACAGTAATCTTTGTCTGCGCCGGTGGTCTCCTGCCAGTCAGTGTAACAGGAAATATCCTGCCACAAGAATTATTCCAAGCACTAAAATGGCAACCGGTATAAACGTGATAAATGCTGCGATGATCATTGCAGGAATATCCCCCTTTTCCAGTTCCGGACGTTCCATCTCCTCATACGGCTCCCCCGCTTCTTTTCTGCGTTCTTCCTCGGCAGCATCACTGCCCTCATGCAGTTTTTTCATTGCTCCATCTATTTTTCTCTGAAATAACATAAAACTCTCCATTTCTTACTTATAAAATAAGAGCTCACTCTCACTAAAAACACTACGTTTCCAGTTTAAGCCAGCTCTTATCATCTGTCAATTTGTATCTATTTTTATTTTTTGCTGCTGTTCACATCTATAGTGCAGACAATAACTATTTTTCTTCCGGCACACCTAATTTATGATGACATGCCACGAAATGTCCCGGTTCTACCTCTTCGAACTGCGGAGTCACATTCTTGCAGATCTCTGTGCAGTAACGACATCTCGTATGGAACTTACATCCCTTCGGCGGGTTGATCGGGCTTGGGATATCTCCCTCAAGAATGATCGTCTCTTTCCTGCCATCCACATCCGTTGTAGGGATCGCAGAAAGTAATGCCTCTGTATATGGATGGTACGGATGTGCAAACAGATGCTCCGTATCGGAAAGCTCCATCATATTTCCCAGATACATTACACCGATTCTGTCACTGATGTATTTGATAACAGAAAGGTCATGGGAAATGAACAGATAGGTTAAATTATTCTGCTCTTTTAAGTCTAACAGAAGGTTAATGATCTGTGACTGAATGGAAACATCCAGTGCAGATACCGCCTCATCACAGACAACAAACTTCGGATGTACTGCAAGAGAACGCGCAATACCGATTCGCTGTCTCTGTCCACCGGAGAACTGATGCGGATAACGATGAATAAAATAGGACGCAAGTCCACACTTCTCCATGATCTCCATGATATAATCCTGCATCTTCGGATCACCTTTTTTGAAGATATTGTGCGCCATCAGTCCCTCGCCGATGATCTGCCCTACGGTCATACGTGGGTTTAAGGATGAATATGGATCCTGGAAAATAAGCTGAAGATCACGGCGTAAATAACGCATCTCTGCATCGGTTAAGTTTGCAAGATTGATGCCGTCGTCCTTCTGTACCTCATATTTTTCAAAATCTTCATCCTTTTTGCAGTTGTCACGGATCTTATCGATCTCTGCTAACTCAGCCTGTACTTTTTTCTGAAGCTCCGGAATCTTTTTCTTTACTTCCCCGGCTTTCGCAGATTTTCCGTTCTTCTCAAACTCATCTGCCTGTGCATTGATCTTTCGGATCTCTTTCATGGCAAGATACTCTGCGAGATAATGACGGCCTGCCTCTGCAAGTGCAGTCTCATCTAACGTATAAAGTCCACCAATCAGAGCTGTGATATCCAAAAGATCGTTATCTGCCTCGCTCTCCATCTCGGCAAGGTGCTGTCCGGCTACCTTCTTAGCGATCTTTTCTTCCTCAGTGCCCTCCGGCATTTTTGCATAGTCAGCCTCTAATTTTTTTACTTTACCTAAAAGTTCCTCGCATTTTTTCTTTTTATCCGGAAGATTCTTAAAGATCTCCTCAACATATTTTAAATCAAAATCTTCAACGGTACGTCCGTAATATACGGTGCGTCCGCCGGTCTGACGGTAAAGCTGTAACAGCGTACGTCCGAATGTGGATTTTCCACATCCACTCTCACCTACCAGACCAAATGTCTCGCCTTCGTAAATATTTAAACTGATTCCATCATTTGCCTTTACAAATGACTGTGGTTTTCCCATCTTCTTTTTTCCGATCGGGAAATACTGTTTTAAATTCGAAACGCGCAGTAATACCTTGTTCTCGTCACTCATTAATTTCTTTCCCCTTTCTTCGGATAAAAGCAGCGTACCATATGTCCCGGTTCTACTTCGTTCAGTTCCGGTTCCATCTCACGGCACTTGTCCGTTGCATATTTGCAGCGCGGTGCAAATTTACATCCCTTCGGAAGATCAAGCGGATGCGGTACGGCACCCGGAATTGCCTCTAAACGGATTCCGGTCGGTGTATCGAGACGTGGGATAGAGTAAAGCAGTCCTTCCGTATACGGATGCAGGTAGGAGTTATCCCCAAAAATGCTGCGCACCGGAGCTTTTTCCACAACCTGACCACAGTACATAACAGCGACATCGTCTGCCATCTCGTTGATAACACCAAGATCATGTGTGATAAAGAGAATGGATGTTCCTTTCTCTTTCTTTAAATCATTCATTAATTTTAAAATCTGCGCCTGGATCGTTACATCAAGTGCAGTCGTCGGCTCATCGGCGATCAATAGTTTCGGTCGGCAGGCAAGTGCCATGGCGATCATGACACGCTGGCGCATACCACCGGAAAGCTGATGCGGATACTGTTTGGCAACCGCTTCCGGATTCGGGATTCGTACATCCTTTAACATCTCAACCACTTTCTCGGCTGCCTCTTTTTTATTCATTCCCTGATGAATGATAAACGGCTCGGAAAGCTGACGCTCTACAGTAAAAATCGGGTTTAAGCTGGTCATCGGCTCCTGGAAAATAACAGAAATCTCATTTCCACGGATCTTACACATATCTTTTACAGATACGTCTGCAAGATTTTTACCGTCAAAAATGATCTCGCCGCTGTCGATATAGCCGTTGCCGTCTAATAATTTTAAAATACTCATGGCGGAAACGCTCTTACCGCTTCCACTCTCACCTACAACACCAAGTGTCTTTCCCGGTTCTACCGAGTAAGAAACACCGTTTACTGCCTTGACAATACCCTTTTTCGTTTTAAAGAAGGTATGCAGGTCATGAATCTCTAATAAAGCCATTTTGTGTTTCCTCCTTTAACGCTCATTTGATTTCGGGTCGATGGCATCACGCAGACCGTCGCCGACCATATTGATACAGATTACACAGATACCCAACATGATAGCCGGGAATACCCATCTCCACCAGTAGTTCTGGATAACAACGGAACTTACGCAGCCGTTTAACATATTTCCCCAGGTAGGACGCGGCAGTTTCACACCGAATCCTAAGAAGGATAACGTAGACTCTGTCAGCATACAATATGCAAAATCAAGCGTTGCGGATACGATGATAACTGAAATAACATTCGGGATAATATGCTTAAATACGATCACGGAACGTTTTACACCCATCGCATTTGCGGCGGTTACAAACTCCTGCTCACGTTCTGCAAGCACCTGTGCGCGGACAAGTCTTGCAAGACTCGGCCAGCTTAATATACCGAGTATCACCATGATCAGGGCAATTCTTGCGCTCTCTGTCATACTGTTTCCGATGATAGATGTCAAAATCATCGCCATCGGCAGGAACGGAAGACATGCAACGATCTCTGTGATACGCTGTAACACGATATCTACCCAGCCTCCGAAGAAACCGGACACACCACCAACGATGATACCGATGATCGTGGAAATGATAACGGAGATTGCACCGATCGTCATAGTCATACGTCCACCATTTAAGATACGGGTAAATACATCACGTCCAAGCTCATCGCTTCCGAGCAGATAACCTTTTAATCCCCAGGTTACTACATCGCCGGATTTGGTCACTGCATAATTCTGGTAGGTACCGCCATAGATAGCAGTCACATCTTTTGCTGCTTTTGGAACATCTGTCTGGTGTTTTGCATTGCTTCCCCAGGAGTAAACAGTTCCTTTATCTGTCAGTGTTGTAATATGATATCTTCCGGCAAACATGGATACGATCTCTCCATCCATTTCCGGAATCTCTTTCTCACTCTTGTTGGCTTTTCCCCAGATTCTAAGAGAGCCATCCTCTAACAATGCCACACAGGCATCGGAGGTTGTCACGATATCTTTCGCTTTTCCAAGGTCTTCCGGAATATTGGAGATATCGGATTTCTGGCTTCCTAAATGCCGGATCTCGCCATCATCTGTAAGCGCCATTAAAGTTGTATTTGCTACGGAAATCTTTGCAATGTGGCTGTTACCGTTTCTTCTGGTCAGACGCACATCATTTAAGTTTTCATTTCCCCATGCGATGACTTCGCCGCCTTCGGTTAAAACATAAGAAATCTGATAACCGGCTGCGATCTGTTTGATCTTCTCATGCTTTACTTCCATCGGAACCTGACACTGTCCCATACGGTCACTACCCCAGATGAAAAGCTCCCCATCTTCATTGAGTGCCATGACATGGTCAAATCCTGCAGATACAGATACCACTTTTCCCATTTCTTTCTGTTTTGGCATCTTCTTTGCAATATCGATCTTGTTACTGATCTTTGTGTAGCCCCAGACATAGACTTTACCATCATTGTCAACGCCTACACTGAATGTCGCACCTGTAGAAATCTCTTTTACATTTCCTTTCAAACCGTCCGGTACTTTCATCATATTAAGTCCCGGAGCCACGTTGATCTGTGTCTCTTCTTTTTCACTTAAGTCGATCGGATTAAAAATTGGTCCGATTAAAACGATCAAAAAGATAACTAAAAATACGATCAAGCCGCCAAACGCAAGTCTGTTTGAGGTGAAATTCCTCACAACCGTACGGAGCGGACTCTGAAGCGCTTCTTCCTGTAATACATCGAGTTCTTTATCCCTTTTTCCAAAAAGGTGTTTGAGCATCTTCATGTTTTTCGTTCCTCCTACTTATCAATACGTACACGCGGATCTACCAGACCATAGCTTAAGTCTGTGATCAGGTTACTGAGCAGTGTGATGATACAGTAGAGCATATTTACTGCAAGTGCCATATCGTAATCCTGATTCATAAGTCCGACATAATACATTTTACCGATACCATTCAACTGGAAAATCTGTTCAATAACGATAGATCCCATGAAAATACTCATGAACCAGCTGATGATCAGTGTGATAACCGGAAGAAGTGCATTTCTCCATGCATGGGAATAAATAACGACTTTTTCCTTTAAACCTTTTGCTCTTGCAGTACGGATATAATCCATACGGAGTGCATCGATCATTGCTGCACGGACATAACGTGTCATGCTTCCCAAAGCTGCAACCGTCATAACGATGACCGGAAGTGCCAGATAATGGAGACGGTCAAGCACGAATGCCATTCCGGTTCCCTGGAAGTTCGGCGTATTCATACCACTGATTGGGAACCAGCCGAGCTTTACGGCAAATATGAAAATAAATACCAGAGCAATTATATATTGAGGCATACTATAGCCGACAATTGTCAGCACCTGTACCGTATTGTCAAATTTAGAAAATTTCTTGACCGCACAGTGAATACCGAGCGGTATTGTGATCGCTAACGCGAGTATCGTGGATACGATATTGATCTGTATCGTGTTTAACAATGGTGTCGAGAGACAGTCTTTCACATCTTTTTTGTAGAAGGAAGAATATCCAAGATCGCCCTTTAATAAATTTCCCATCCATTTTACATAGCGGACCGGAATCGGATCATCTAATCCTAATTTTTCTCTTGCTTCCTGATAGCGGAGCTGGAATGTCTCATCGGAGACTTTACCTCTTAAGTTCTGCACCTGATTAAGAGCACGGTCACCAGGTACGTTATTAAACAGTACAAAAAGGATAATGGATACTACAAAGAATACCCCTATCATATATAAAATTCTTTTCCCAACGTACTTTAACATAATTTAACCAACCTTCATTTGATTTTTCTTCTTCGTTTCCTTAGGAACAAAATCCTGACATGCCCCTTTGATCCCATTCCAAAAGAAACGATCAAAGAATTTGCCGGAATATATACCGCACGGGCGCGGGACTTATGCCCCACGCCACATGCCGGTAAAATTTCACATGGAATAGAATATGATTCTATAAAACAGATTACTCCATGTTTGCATACAGAATTGCGTTTGTTGCATCCCAGTTGTATCCATCTTCTTCAAAGTCATGAAGCTTTGATGTGAAGAAATCATGGTAATCATTGGAGTACAGCGGAATCTCAGGAAGCTCATCATTCCAGTCAGCGATGAAATCGAACCATGCTTTTGCATATGCCTCATCATCACCTTCTTCTGTATGGTTCATAGTGATTGCAAGATCATACAGTTTCTGTCCTTCTTCACCCTCTAATGCATTGGTGTTGTTAGATGAACCTGGCTCATACTGATATGCAACATCGTAAGGGTTACCGAAACCACTTGCTAAGTTGAACATCTGATATGGGTTCTCTTTGGAGCTGTCATAGTAATATGTCAGTAAGTCTGTGAAAGTACCAACGGTCTGGTTGATCTTCATACCTGCTGCTTCTACATCCGGGTTCTGCTGTAAGGAAGTTACAAGCAGGTCAGATACAGAGTTATTCTCAGAAGAGAACCACTCGATTACTAATGGCATGTAAGTACCATCGTCTAATTTCTTATAACGGATTCCGGAACCTGAGTAATCAGAACCATCTTCGTTGTATACCCAGCCGCCGTCCTCTAACTCTTTGATTGCAGAGTCAAGGCTGTATGTGTAAGAGTTTAATCCGTCTAATTCTTCTGCATATTCCTCAGCCATCCACTGCTGCGTACCATAAGGTCCGCTTACAACAGTACCATGTCCGCCTGTGAATGTCTGTGCAAATGTTACACGGTCAAGTAAGTAAGCCATTGCATGACGTACTTCTTTGAACTGGGTCGGTCCCTGATTACATTTGAAAGAAATCATTCCGTAACCTGCACGGCCATAGCTTAAGTAATTGAAGCTTCCGTCTTCAACCATATCAAGACCCTGTTCGATCTGATCGCCGTCTGCTACCTGATATAAGATATCAACAGCACCGGTCTTTAACTGATCCATCATAGTATCCTGTGGTGTATATTTTACGATAACAGTCTCGATATTTGCTGTCTGTCCCTCGAAGTTACCTGGGAAATTCGGGTTCTTTGTCAGTGTGTATGCATAAGAGTTCTCATCATAAGATGTGAACATGTAAGGACCGGAGCAGATATTGTAGTCATATCTTGCAGCCTGTACTTTGTCTCCGATGTACTCAGAAGTAAAGTTGTCAGAGAATTTCACACCATTCTCTGTATCCTCTAAAGTAACATCTTCCGGTAACCATAAGTCCATAGACTCCGGCTGGTTAGAGATCAAAGCCTGTCCATAGTAGTATGGCATATACTGTGCGTCGATGGTTACAGAGAAAGTCTTGTCATCGATCAGATGAAGTCCTTCGAATGTATCTGTCTCGCCGTTTGAATATGCGTCATAACCTTTTACATACTGAACAGTACTGTCTGTTAAGTTGCTGGCTTCGAGATCAGTGATCATCTCGTCACATCTTAACATGTATGTTAATAAGTAGTCGTCTGCATTTACATCAGAACCATCGCTGAACTTTAAGCCGTCTTTGATCTTAACTGTGTAAGTTCTGCTTCCGTCCTCGTTATCTGTTACTTCCAGATTATCAAGAACAGCCGGGTTCTCGATCCATTTACCTGTCTGGTCTCTGTCGATCGGAGCCATACCTGTAACTAATTTGAATGCGTCGTAATCAGAAGCACCGTTTGCCCAGAATGGGGTGATATCTCCACTTGTTTCAGAGCTCTCGCCTAAGATTACCTGTTTGTTGCTGTAAGTACCGTTAAAAGTACTCTCCGTGCCGTCTGCAACTGCCTCTGTACCCTCTACAGCAGCGTTGTCAGAAGAAGCGTTGTTTCCCGCATCAGCATTGCTGTTTCCTGAATTAGAGCCGCATCCTGCTACCATTCCGGTAGTCATGGCACCGATCAGAAAAAGAGAAATCAGTTTCTTTTTCATAATAGTTCCTCCTTATAGAAAATTGTTCTATATAAAAACGCCATGGCGTCTTTATAACATTATCGTTGTAGCACGTTATCGCGCTAAAATATTTTTGTATAAGCAAAAAAAAGTGCCAACAGACCTCTTTGCCCGTTGCACTTTAAAAATATACAACTGTTTGTTCCCGACGAACAACACTTTTTTTATTATACATGCGAGCCGTTTTTTGTCAATACTTTTTCTCATTTTCAGACATGTATAAATATAACGCTTTTTCTACTAATTTCCATTCTTTTGCATTATCATTCAAGAACCTTCCTAAATGTATGAATTTTTTTTCATTATTTTAATTATTGGGAATATTTATATTCCGTTATAGATTTCACCTTTTCCTGTTTCTTCTATATTATATGCATTTCACCGTTATGCTGCTTTCCATCTCTGTCTGCAGCTGTTATAATAGAGATACTTTGTAATCCCATTCATTTTTATTTATAAAGGAGACATCACCATGATCACACCGGAGGACATATTAAACCTTAATTTCTATAAAAAAGAAAAATTTACCGGCAGCTACAAAGGCATGCGCTACCTGATCCAGAAGGACCATGAGGAAGAGTCCGATCATGACATTTTCCGTGCCACTTACTGGCCGGGTCCCTATAACTTTGCAGTCACAGATGATTCCTTAAAAAGCTCTGCCACCTTTCCTTTTACAGAGGACGGAAAGATCCAGGTCGTGGACTGGCTTAATGAGAACTGGGAAAAGGAAAAAGATCATTTTCAGTCTTTATTGCTTTAAAGGATTGACAGTACCCCGATATAAACTTAAAATCTGATTAAAGGTGTTACTTTAGTCCTAACTTACACAGGAGGAAAATAGTGTGAAAAATAAGATTTTTCACACGCAAGATTTGTGCTTACGCACAAACTTATGATGCCCTGAAAAACGGGCAGGAATGGAGAGATTTTATGGAGTATAACGAATCGTATTTCAAAGCAAAGTCAAATGCAAAAGCGCGCACGGTCTGGCTGATCTTAATCGCCATCATGACTTTGTCCTATGGCTCTGAGACATCCCAGGGGCTTCACTCAGCAAAATATTACACAACCTTTCTTCTCATGGCATGGGTTCCCTTTTTCATTGGTATTCTCATACTAAAGATCAATGGAAAAGCTTCTTCTGTATACAAGGAAATCGTTGCCGTCGGTTACGGTTCGTTTTATACTTACGTCATCCTTACCACGGATTCCGCGATCGCCTTCGGCTATATCCTGCCTCTGACAAGTATGCTGATTCTTTTTAAGGATCGCAAATACATGATCCGGTGTGGTATTGCCAATGAGATCATCGTAATTGTCCATCTTGTTTTACATAATATGTATGGAATCAACCCGAGTATCGTACTGAACGATTACTATCTTCAGATTTCCACGATATTGCTCTGCTATATCTGCTACGTTGTTTCCATTGACCATTTAAACGAATCTGACGGTGCACTCGTCAACTCCATCCGGGACAATTTAGACCGCGTGGTAACAACAGTCGGACAGGTAAAAGGCGCCAGCAGTTCCATTGTTGATGGTGTCACTGTTGTCCGCGAACTTGCTGATGAAAACAGGCAAGGAGCTGATTCCGTTGTAAAAAGTATGGAAGAGCTTACCCAGAATAACGATATTCTTTATACAAAAACGATGTCCTCCATGGATAAAACCTCCGATATCAACATGCAGGTGCAAAATGTGGCAGCTCTGATCGAAAAGATGGTAAATCTGATTCAGAAATCCATCGAGCATGCAAACTTAAGTGCCGAAGAGCTTGCCGATGTTGTGACAACCACCAACACAATGGCTGATCTGTCCGCGCATGTCGAACAGGTTTTAGAGAACTTCAAACAGGATTTTGATATGGTAAAGGAAGAGACCGGAACGATCGAAGGAATTACTTTCCAGACAAACCTCCTCGCCTTAAACGCCTCCATCGAAGCTGCCAGAGCCGGTGCTGCCGGAAAAGGCTTTGCCGTTGTAGCTGACCAGATTCAGGGGCTCAGCGTGGAGACCAAAAATTCCTCCGGCCGCATTCGTGATGCATTGACCCATTTAGATGAGACTTCCGGAAAAATGACACAGTCTATCACGCAGACACTTGAACTTATCCAGACAACACGTGAAAAACTAACACTCGTAAAAGACAGTGTTACAAGTATTACCAAAGATTCCACAACACTCGGTGAAAATATCAAGGTAATCGACGGTGCCATGAAAGATGTGGAATCTTCCAATCACGATATGGTTGACAACATGAAACAGGTCTGTGATACCATGGATGTCATGACAAAATGCATCAACAAGTCAGACGATGTTTCCCGCACAATGTTGAGCAAATACGAGGAATCCGCCGTCAACGTAAACAAGATTGAAACCATTGTCGGAAAACTGATGGGTGAACTCGGTACCGGTGGTTTCATGGGAATTGGCGATGCCAGACCCGGCATGAAAGTCATCCTGATTGCAAAGAACGGAAGCTCTTCTTTTACCGTTCACGGCGAAGTGGCAGAATCCTTAGATGGTGGAATCACGGCACGTCTGCATGTTCCTTCCGGCAGTTCATTTGATACCAGAAACAGGAATTTTATCTACGAACTGCAGATTTCCGTGACAAACGCATTGTATATCTGGGAAAATGCTGAGATCACCACGATGCGTGGTCAGTCATCCGATATGTATAAGATTACTGTTACAACCAACCCGAAGGTTGTTAACCGGCGTAAATATCCTCGTATGCCGATCTCTAACAAGTGTACGATCACGGTAAAACAGAACGGTAAACAATATAACGGTCAGATGATCAACATCAGTGCCGGCGGCTTTGCATTCAGTGTCCGTGATAATTTCTTTTCCAGTGCGATCGGTTCTGATATCACCTTATCGATTCCTGATCTTCCGGTGGAAAATGCCCGCCAGTTAGAAGGTCATATCATCCGAAGCACAGACAATGAGAACGTCTTTATCGTCGGCTGCCGTATGCCAGAGGATAATACAGCGGTCGAACAGTATGTACGAAACAATTACCAGGGTGAGTAAATCTCATATGTCATAAATAAAACAGCGGATAACAACTTCTTTTCTTGTTGTTACCCGCTGTTTTATTATTTGTGCCTGTTAATTTCTTCTTATTTACTTTTATTCCTTATACAATAAAATGCTCTACGTTCTGCTGTAACTTATCTGCTGCATGATGAGCTGCTTCCGCTTTCTCTTTAATCTCGGCTGCCTTCTCTACCACAACACCTGTCTTCTCTGCGATATCGTTCGTACCGGTTGCTCCCTCCGTAGCTGCCTTGCTTACTTCGCCGATGGCATCCATAACACCGTTGATTGATGCTAACAGCTGCTCTGAGGATGCTGAGAAGTCTGTTACCAGTGCATCAATACTTCCTGCATCATTGCTGTAGGAATCCGCCATATCGGAGAATCCCGCAAAGCTGTCTACCACGTCGGTTCCAACAAACTCTAACAACTTCTTTGCTCCGTCTGCAAGATTTGTTACCGATTCCACAACATTCTTTGTCACATCCTGGATATGTACCACTGCTGCCTTTGACTGCTCGGCAAGTACTCTGATCTCATCCGCAACAACTGCAAATCCCTTTCCTGCCTCTCCTGCACGCGCTGCCTCAATTGAAGCATTGAGTGCTAACAGATTGGTCTGTCCGGTAATCTCCATAATGGACTCTGCAAGAACACCGATCTGATCGACTACCTTGATATCTTCAAGTGCTTTTGTCAGTCCCTCATTGATCTCGGCATGGATTGCCTTGGTACGCTCATCATTTTCTGTTGTTGTCTTTTTAATACCTACGGCGCGGTCACGGATATCATCTGCCTCCGTTGCACCGTCCTGTGAACGTGTTGCAATACTCTTTGCTGCACTTTCGATCTCATGGGACATCGCATTGATCTCTTCGGAGGAAGCCGCTGTCTCTTCCATGCCCGCTGCAAGCTCTTCCGTCGTTGCGGAAACATTCTCGATTTCTTCGTCTAATGCCTGAATATTATCATCGATCTCCTGTACCATTCTAGTGATCTCAGTTGCCTGACTCTTGACCTCACCGATCAGTCCGCTCATCTCATTTCTCATGGACTCTAAAGATGCTGCGAGTTTTCCAAAATCATCGCGGCGCTTTAACAGTGCCGTTCCCATTGCCTGTGAAAAATCGCCCTGTTCCATGACACCGATGGAACTGATACATTTTTTCAGTGGTCTGACGATGCTGATAATGATCATGATCAGCAATAAAACTACTATTATTCCCTCAATCAACGTTGAGATAATAAACAGTGTCATCCTGCCTGTAACATAAGAAGAAAAATCTTTTTCAATTGATGCTACCTGATCATCAATATAATCCGTATAATTTCCGGTTCCGATCACCCATCCAAACGGTTCAAATGCCTTACTGTAGGAACGCTTCGGAGAAGGTTCTGTCTCTCCTTCTTTCGGGAATACATAATCCGTGTATCCTCCGTCTGCCTCCTGACCGACACGGATGATCTCTTTTACCATCTGGTATCCATTGGCATCTTTCGTCTCCATACGATTGGTGCCTTCCGTGTCATTTCCTAAAAGCACCACATTGGTTCCGTCATACTGATCCACCCAGAAATATCCGGCATCTCCATAACGAAGCTGTCTGATCTCATCTGCTGCCAATTTCTTTGCTTCCTCTTCCGTATACACACCAGCCTGATACTGATCGTAAATTGTCTGGCAGAGCGAAATCACATTGTCCACCTGCTGTTTGATCTGTTCGTCGTAAGATGCGCGCTCATCTGCTTCCAGCGTTTCCAGTGCTTTACTCTGCAGCTGTTTCATGCTTTCCGATGAAATAACAGCACACAACACCAGTGCCACTATCGTCGCCAACATTACGATAATCAGCTTCGTCTGTACTTTCACATTGTTCATAAATTGTTCCTCCCGCTTCCATACTTTCATTCCGGAGTTTACAAACATGATGTATATGGATTTTTCTATATACATTTTTGAAACTTCCTTGCCATTATTTTACCATATTATACAAATTTCCTCAATTATTTTACTTTTATTACAGGGATTTCGCTTTAACTTTTTTATCTATGCATTTTTATAAACAATCCAGTTATCAGCATTCCATCTGAGGTTACCCTTCATTTCTGGTCAATACGCACAAAATTCCCCCCTGCTTTTTCCCTATATATTTTTTCTGCTGATTTTCTATCCGCCTTTTTCATATAAAATCTGTTTCACTTTTTACTGTGTTCATATCCCGTATAATTCTGCTGTGTATTACTATACAGATCACCAATCCATGCAACTCATAATCATACATATTCGAGTATTTTAGATTAAAACAATAGCCGGAAAACCTTGATTTTACAATAAAATCTCGACTTTCCGGCTATTTTAAATCAATGCGGGTGACAGGACTTGAACCTGCACGTCGGGGACACTAGAACCTAAATCTAGCGCGTCTGCCAATTCCGCCACACCCGCGAACCACTTTGCCATTATATCTTAGCACTCACAAAATTGCAAGTATTTTTTCACCTGCATCTTAGCCCGCACCTCTGCTGCTCAGAGTAAATAACGGCAGTTTACTTTCGGTACAAAGATAACGGCAGTTCCAGGCCATGTGCCTCCAGCAGCTTACGATCACTTAAAATCTCCCTGGTATCCCCATCACACACAATTCTGCCCTCAGACAATAAAATCGTTCTGTCACAGGTATCCCACACAAAATCCAGATCGTGCGAAGCTATGAGTTTCAAATAAGAAAATTCATTTAATACCCGGATCAGATTTCTGCGGTTTTGCGGATCAAGTGCCGCCGACGGCTCATCCATCAGGATAATATCCGGTTTCATGGAAAGGATTGTCGCAATCGCTGCCAGTTTCTTTTCCCCACCCGATAATTTGTGGATCGGTTTTTTTGCAAGATGCTCAATATGGACTGCAGCAAGCGCCATTTTCGTTCTGTATGCGACCTCTTCTTCCGGAAGGCCGTAATTCTGCGGGGCAAATGCCACATCCTCGTATACATTTGGCATAAAAAGCTGACTCTCAGAATCCTGAAATACATAGCCAGCTATTTTTCTGATCTGTGCTAACGTTTCTTTCTGCAACGGCACATCCCCGATGCGGATACTTCCGGAGTCCGGGAAATACAGACCGACAAGTAATTTTAAAAGTGTGGACTTTCCCGCCCCGTTTGCGCCGACCACACCAATCGATGCCTGTCCGTCTGCTGTAAATGAAATATCCTGCAGGATAGGGTTTTGTTTTTCATAAGAAAAATTCAGATGTGTTACTTCTATATTAATCTGTCCCATATACTTATGTCCTCTCTTTTCAATCTGTCACAGAACCGTCAACTTTCTTTGACTGCTAAAACATTGTTCCTATCATCTGTCCAACCGCAAAATACCGCAATACAGCAAATATCACGATCCATAAAACAAGATACACTGCATCCCTGGCACAAAACCGTATCTCTTTTTTTAATCTGAATACCCCATCAAAACCACGCAGGCACATACTCTCATAGATCACCTCCGCCCGATCCATACTCCGAAGCAGCATCTGGCCCATCAGCGATCCCCACACTTTAAAATGAATGCCCTTCTGTCCCGGTGCCCGAAGTTCATACGCCTGCACGACCCTCTGCGTCTCTGCCAGCAAAACGGAAATATACCGGTAGATCAGCCACACCTGCATCACAAGAGACTTTGGAAGATGGCATATCTCAAGTGCACAGCAGATTTTTTCAATCGTCGTCGTAGCGATCAGAAGATACGATGCCGAAACCGTAAAAACACCTTTTAACATCAGCGTCAGCATGGAAATCACTCCGCCGGTAATTTCAATCTGTCCCACTGTCATGACAGCCTGCCTGTCAAAAAAAGGGTTAAATATTCCTGCCACACAGACAAGCGGCAGCACGACCCGCATTCTCCACAGCGCATCCTTCACCGAAATATCATTCATAATAAAAAGAATAACCGGATAAACTGCCATCACAAGCAGTCCGCTCAGGTTATACTTCGAAAAGGAAACGACCGTCCCTATATACAAAATTGTCACACACAATTTTACAAGTGGGTGAACCTGGTTCACCCACCTGTCTTCATTTGCCAGTTCCTCGATACTTTTGATCTCAGAAACTGCCTTTTGAATTTTACTCATGTTTTTGATTCTTTCCAAAAAATTTAAACAAATAGCAGCCTCCAACACAGACAGCCACAACTACCGCAGCTCCTGCCACACCCGAAAACGATGTTCCTGCCATGCTCTCACTGTTTTTAAATGCATAATCCGGAAGCAGCGCTGTCCACTCCTGGATATCTGCTGCCTTTTGATATGCCGCCCCTTTGGCATCTAGTTCTGTGGTTCCGGCAACTTTCTCCATAGACCATTCCAGTCCGTCCGGATTTGCCGAAGCAAACAAAGAGAGACCTCCACCGATCCAAACGGTTAAAACTGCAAGGATCGCAACTGTCTTTTTCAAAGAAAAACGTGCTTTTTGTCTCTGTGTACTTTCATCCGTTCCCCAAAGCAGCTCCGGTCTTGCCTCATAGACAAAGCAAAGCACTGCTGCCGTGATCAGTCCTTCTACCAGACCGATTGCCAGATGGATCGGCTGCATCACTGCAACAAATGTCTGAAATGGAAGCTCCGTGATACCGGAAGCTAACGTCTCTAATGTAACGGAAAATGCTCCAAGCTGCAGCGTCAGGACACAGCCAAGTACAGATGCTGCAACGATTTTCTTTTTGGATGCCCCACGGCGCATCATCGGTTTCCAGATCAGCAGGGCCCCGATAAAGCACCCATAAAATGCCATATTCCATATATTACAGCCAAGCGCTAAAAGCCCTCCGTCTGCAAACAGCAGACACTGTATCAAAAGGACTCCGATCATCGTAAGAAATCCCGCATACGGTCCAAGCAGTGCGGAGAGAAGCATACCACCACACAGATGTCCGGATGACCCTGTTCCCGGAATCGTAAAATTGATCATCTGAGTTGCAAAAACAAACGCTCCCATAACCCCCATAACCGGAACCTTTTTAGGTTCATTTAATGCCCTTACCTGCCTTACTGAATATCCGCCAGCCGCCGCTGAACAAAGATACATTGTTGTTGCAACTGCCGGTGCAACCAACGCATCTGCCATATGCATACCAAAATACCACCTTTCATTTATCTTTGACCATATTAGCAAAAATCTGGTCATACCACAAGCCTTTTATCACAGATATTTGGTTGATACTTTTATTTTTTTCCAACTAACTCACATCCTAATCCCTTCCATTCCTGCCATAATGCTCCTATTGCGAAAATGTTACATAATTGTTACAATCTTTTATGTGATCGGCCGATACACACAAAAGATTGCAGGATCATCGCAATCAAAATAAAAATAAGGAGGACGAAACTATGTGTTTTAATTTCAATAGCTGTTCCGAGTTATTTAATGCTATCTGCAAATATTTTAACCTCGGTTGTTAATAATAGCTTGTGCACTTTTCCGGCAGACTGACTGCCAGAAATATATGCCCCGGGCATCTGCCCGGGGTATTTTTCTTTTATCTGTCTAAATATCAATTCCTATACAGCAAAAATCTACTTTTTTCTAAATATACTTATCTGTCTAAAAGCAGCTCTCCCAGCCACATGGCATTTTTATCTTTTTCTGAAATGATATATTCTCCCTTTGGCCATGCTTCGCCTTTCCAGACGAGATCCGGGTCATCATACCGCACGGCCTGTGCTGTCTCCCCGCAAAAATCCTGATCCACACACCACTGCATCAGTGTATCATCCTCCAATGTCAGATACCCGTGGGCAAACCCCTTTGGAATATACATCATTTTCCGGTTTTCAAAAGATAAAACTTCACTGTATGAATACCCAAAACATTTTCCCGGTCTTAAATCCACGGCAACATTAAAAATCGAACCATGCAGGCAGGAAACCATTTTTGCCTGTGCATGCTCCCCCATCTGAAAATGCAGTCCCCGCAGCGTAAATGCCTCTCTGCTGTATCCCTGGTTGATCTGACAGACCTGAAATGGAACATCCCTGTCATATGGAACAGACAGATATCCCCGAAAATCTTCAAACGCAGGCGGAATAAATACTTGTGGTTTATCTGATGAAAACTGGTTCATTTTTGCCTCCCTTGACATACATTATCATTACACTAACTTGCCATCCATAAGATACATGATCCTGCGGACACAATGTGGACATGAAAAAAAACGATACTCTCCAACCCACACCCAACCCAATCGAAAAAGCATAAAAAAGAACGGAAGTGCTGAAAAATCAACACTTCCGCGTTTTCAAATCGTGAGACATCGGGGATTCGAACCCCGGACAACTTGATTAAAAGTCAAGTGCTCTAC